>OLQV01000143.1_pt1 | contig 74500 bp, 77 predicted proteins | sample 1672371 | NCBI WGS metagenome assembly OLQV01 (sample SAMEA3136676, study PRJEB25190) | human gut metagenome
GAGTAGATGACGTATTGCTTCGGCGTATCTTTCGTTTTCATGGCGGCACCTCGCGCTATTCGTTAGGTTGGTAGATATATTATAACGGATTGGAATCCATTTGAAAAGGTACCCAAGGGAAGAATCCGAAAATTTCTGCGGGAGGCAGAGGTTTTCGCGCGCTGATCGTGCCCGTTCGAAGGGCATCACTCATGTGCATCGAGAAAATGATTGATGAAATGAGTGATGCATGCTATTTAGAACATTATTGTTTTCGTCATCAACTGCATTCGTGCAGTCGCGCCGCACGATTTTTGCGCTTCACTACTTGTCATACGTCAAGTCCATTTTGCGTCACAGTTTGTCATATGACAAGCTGCATCATAAAAACCGCCGCCCCGATTTTTCGTTCGGGACGGCGGTTTGTCAAGCAAGGCTTCGCAGATATTCTTCCACGTTCTGATACTGAATGCCGTCTACCACTTGACTCTCCCCGCGATAGAGGACGAACTTTCCGGTGATCGGGCCATAGCGGTGCTCGGTCTGGGCGCATTTTTGCTCGTCGATCAGATGGCGGTACTGCTGTGGGACAGCTTCTTCGCTGTGCTTGATCTCGAAAATCCGGCAGGAGCCCGCCTCCGGGTCAAACACCACCATGTCAAATTCGCCCACGGGGAATTGCAGGACAAATACCTGCTTCTTGGGGTTTGCCAGCTTGGTTTCCAGCAGGACGATATCCTCCAGCATCCGCCCTTTGATCTCGGTCAGGATGCGCTGCTGCACGGCGGTGCGCTCCGCAAGAGACAGGGCGCTGAACGTTTCATCCAGCAGCAGGCTGCGGATCAGCGCATCCGCCTGCGCATAGCGGAGACCCGGCTGTGCGATCACCGTGCGGCTGGACTTCGTGCTGACATCCGGCAGGTGCAGCACGTCGATCTCCCGCGTTAAGTCCAGCAAGTCCAGATACTCCTTGATCTCCGCCGCATGAACATCGTCCAGTTTTACGGTTTGTTCCGCCTTGTTGCGGATTTCCAGCAGCTTCCGCAGGCTGTCGGTGACAAGCGCAAGGTCGATGCGGTCGAGGATGTCCGTCGGGTTCTTCCGATCCCGGCGCAGGTTGCTGGCGGAAATGCCAAGGTCGTGGGACTTCCAATCCTGCGACAGCACCTCCAGCGTAAAGCGGTGGTTGATGTCCTCCACCACCCGGTTGATGGCGCTGGTCAGCTCGCCCTTCTCGTATAAATCCCGCAGATGGCGGAAATGGCCCTCGTACTGATAGCAGCGTAGGGAGTGCTGAATATTGCGGGCGATGGCGGTGTCCACGTATTCGTCGGTGCTTTCCTTGCTGGCAAAGGTGGAGGTTTCGTTGTAGTGGACGCCGCCGAGACTCATGGTGCCGCCGTAGCGGATATACTCGTCGATGCCGTGGATGCCGAGGACGGATTCAAATTCACGGTAAGGGATGAATGTGGTGTGCAGCAGGATGCAGCGGTCGTAAAGCTGCTCGTCCTCTGTAAAGAGGAAGCCCAGCGAGTCCGTGCCGGAGAGCACGATCTTCATGCCGCAGGCCGCGAACACATCAGAAAACAGCGCCGCGCCCTCGATAAAATCCTCCATCAGCGTCACTTCGTCGAGGAACACATAGCGAAAGCCCTGGGCTTCCAATGCCTTGAGGTCGCGGTTCACATCTGCCAGCATGTCTTTTGCGGTAATCTGAATGAACGCAGCCTTGGCAAGCTCCGTGTCGCTCATCTCCGCAAAAATCTGGCGGATCATGGTGGTTTTCCCCGTCCGGCGCAGGCCGTAAAGAATGAACACCTTGTCCTGCGGCTCGCCGTAGACAAAGTCGTGCAGCTGCTGGAAGCACTCGCGCCTGCGATAGCCGCGAACAGATGCTGCAATGGAACGCAGCGCCTCGCCGGTGCGGATATTCGTTGCAAAGGTATGTGCAGAGGCAGCAGATAAGGATTTCCTGGGCAGCTGCTTCTGCAGCACCTTCAGTTCTTTTTCCAGCCCCTTCCGGCGCTCAATCTGCTTCCGGAAAGAATCCACCTCTTCTGCAGGAATATACTTCTCCCGGCGCTTCTTGTCCTCTGTCCAGCGGTGATAGAAATACACATTGCCGTTGATCGTCTTCTTTGTGACAGACCCTGCAGGCAGCTCCGCAATCTGCTGCTCCAGATCAGCAATCTTGGCTTGAAGTTCAGACCGTTCCATGGTACACCTCCCCGGTGAAACTATTATATACAAAATTATACCCCATTATACCCTAAAAATCAAGGGTATAATGGGGTATAGCTCAATCACTGCATGTCGCTGACAAAATTATAATAAAACCAGCACTGAGGTTGCCATTCCAATGACTATCTCACCTATAAAATGTTCTTCCTCCAAATTTAATTCTGTATTTCCCATAGCAAAATGTAACTGGAGTTTCAACTATCTTCACATTGAATGGATTTGTCTTTACTATTAATTCGTAAAGATTAGAAATTGTAAACTTGTCCTTTTGTCTCAAATAACTTGCCGCATGAATAATTTGATACCATTGACTCCACGCGCACTCATATGGATAAGGTTTATTCCCAGAATAATTTCCCCTTCGGCGTCCAAGCACAAATATGCTGACTTTTTCCTTGTTAAAGTATTTTGCTTTAATGCCAAGTTTACTTGCAATTTCTTTATTTGTACTATCTCTCAACCATTTCTCGATTGTTTGCAGCCATTTTTCGGCGGCCAAATAGTAATTACTTCGCTTGCTCTTTAGTGCAAATGGCGAGTAGTCAGTTGGATCTTGCCATTTAAGTTGAAAAAGCGCAATTTCTCCTGTTGCTTTGTCAATCACAACCGCATCGATATCTGTTAACGTCCTGCTTTTTTCTTTTATAATAACCGGATGTTGTACACAATCAAACCTTGGATCATCGAATAATGCATACAGTTGAACTCTGAAAGCGGCCTCGCGCTGATTTGCATTTTTGTCCCATGCTTCCGGAAAAGATTTTCTCAAATTGTACAGGACAAAGTCAAACGGTTCATCCAGCAATCCTTTAATAGTTCTGAGGTACTGATGCTCCGATATCTGGACGAATGGGGCGCTTCGAGCATTTCCATTGGCATAGTACTCTACGGTGTCAGGACTCAAAGAAGCCATCTGAAGAATACTCAATGCAGCCTCATCTGAAATATTACAGTTTCTACCAATTAGTCGAGTCAGATCTTGCTTGAGGAAGAACACGTTTAGCAAATTTTCGATCACTAATCCTGAGTTCTCTTGCATAAGTAGATGCGCACAATAGACATGCTTAATTGCGTACCCAGCGAAGTCTACAATAGATTGTACAATACCGCCATAATGATTCAAACCAAACTTACAGTCAGGGGGAAACATATCCCATGCTACAGATTGCTGCGCATCTAACAAAGCGTGCTTATTGAAAAACATCTCTGTTTCCAGATCATTTGAGTATCCCAAAAAGTGCTCATTCCAAACAAAGATACCAGTCTTGAGTTTTTCCAGTATTTCCGGCATCAGTTCGTTTAGTTTTTGATATTCATCTGCTTGAAATTGCGCAACCATTGACGCATACCAATCGCAGTATTCGTCTTCAATCAGTTCATTCCAGTGAAATTTCTCCGTAAAACTAACACTGATGTAATTCAAAAAGGCTCTGCACGAGTAGAATCCAGTAGCCGAATTTTCAATCAAGCTCTGCATCCATCCAATTATTCCGCATGAATATATTAATTTTGCATAGCGTTCTATTTGCTCGCGCTTCAGCGGCTTATGTACTATTCCGGGCAGTTTGCAAAAGTCTGTATCATAGAACTGTCTGATGAATACAGGATAGCTGTACTCAATAATCCTATCGTTAAAGCTCTTCTTGCTATTTTGCGATAATTGCTCAATAAAGTAACGATCATAAATTGCAATTGCACTCACAAAAAACAGTTGTTTTTCGTATATATTCCAAAAATCACATAGCTCATTTAAGTTCGTTTTCGCCTGGTTTATTATGTTTTGAATAATCTTATGCGCTCGCCTTTCTCCGCACATGTTAACCTCTTTATTATACCTCGCAAATCGTATCTTGCGTAATTGAGCAGAAATAGTTTGCTATCTATCATAGTATTGTCGACATGTTTAGAACATTTTTGTAATACCTGTATATTGAAGTTTAAAGATGTTCGGTTCTTTATTTAGAAAAACTCATTTCAATTGCCATAAGCCGCGAGGACTCTCTGTAGCCTCGATCATAAAGCCTGTTTTTCGCAGCTCAGTGGCCGCCCAACGGATGTCATATTGCCACGTATACAGCAGATCACCAGAGTGTTTCAGTTCTTCTTCATAGTGCTCCCAAAAGCATTTACAGACTTTCACGATGCTGGCTTCGCCACCAAGTTCCTGCAGGCAACTCATAAGGAGTTCGGGTAACATGTCTTTGGTCATTTTTAATTCCTCCGTTATTTCATCAGGTGGAAATCAATCTCTATTCTTAACTCAGAATTGTCTGAAAATACAAAGCAGCCTCTCTCAGAATCAAACTTTGGATTCAGTTTATGCATCAGCCGATGGTGGTTGGGACAAAGAATGATTATGTTTGAAGAATCGTTATTCTGCGAATCCGAAAAATGAGCAATATGATGTGCTTCAGAAATATCTACATTGAATTCATCAAAAGCGTTCTTCCCGCATAACTGACAACAGCCACCATAAAGCCGTTTCAATTGCTTGATGATGCTAGTGTTGTAAACACGAACCCGTTGATCTCTTGTCCGCAGTTTGATTGACGCTCTTGTATCTTTGAAATTCAGGATATTTTCCAAATCGTCCTCGTCTAGTGCTTCCAATAGGAAGTCTTGCTGGAATTCTTCAGAAATATCATTGTCCAGACGAGCGTTTTCAAAAAATGCTCTGACAATTTCAGTCAGCTCTTCGAAAGAGAATTGTTTGAGATAGTCAGTTGTCTGAATAATTCGGGGCCTTGGAGGTCTGTTGCATTGTCCTCTGCGAAAGCTGTTAGTCACGACATCATATTCATCCCGAAGACGACGCAGATAGCTTCCTTTTTTTCCGAAGAGCGCAGCCATTTCGTGAAACCCTTTGGCCTGTGTTTCAAAACCGAACTCATCAAAAGCTCTTCTATCAAATTCTGAAAGGTAGTAGGCAATAATATCCATTACTTTTCTGTATTCCATAGCTACTCCTTTTTCAGCAACCGATACAGTTCCTTTTCTAACTTTTCTAAGGTTTCTTGCCGCTCTTTTGGACGCAACTCACATTCCCAGACGACAATAACATTCCAGCCCATCTCCTCGAGTTGTGATTTTTTCCGTTCATCCCTTGAGATGTTGGTCTCAATCTTTTTCCTCCAGAACTCGGCATTATTTTCCGGCCACACAAAATACTTACATCCTTCATGTCCATGCCAAAAGCAGCCATTCACAAAAATCACAGTTCTGTACTTTGGCAATACCAAATCCGGAGAACCCGGAAGCTTCCTGTCGTTCTTGCGGTAACGAAATCCTTTTGAAAACAGATATTTACGTACCATTTCTTCAGGCTTGGTATTCTTGCCAGTTATTCTTGACATGTTATAACTTCTGGATTCTTTTGACTTTATATCCGCCAAATCAATCCCTCCTGTATAAGAGGATCAAGCAATGACTTCTGTCTGTGATACTCCATTACTGCGAATTTTGTTTTCGATTCTGCGCAATGTTTCTTTTTTCCTGTTGTTTTCCAGCTCACACTTCCATACGACCAAAACCTTCCAACCAGCTTCACGTAAAGTCCTGTGCTTATCATTGTCCTCTGAAGTTATGCCAGAAATACGTTTTTCCCAGAAACTCCGATTCATCTCAGGAAGAACACTATCCCGGCAATCGTGGGCATGTTGAAGGCAATCATACAGAAAAAGCGCAACTTTATATTTCGGAAAAACCGCATCAGGAGTTTCTGGATATTGGCCGCCCGGTTTTCGGCAGCGGATACCCTTCGAAAACAGATAAGATTTGATTTCCTTTATATATCTTTTCTTTTCTGACCACTCTCCCTTTGATCCAAAGGCTCTCTTGCGATAATCGCCAAGAATCGCATCAATCTGAATAATTTGCAGAAAAATACCCTCCAGCAGCTTAACGGGAATACTGTTTCCAGCCATGCGAATCACTTTATCCCGTGCAAAAATCGCATCCCCCTTATGGAATTCCATATTATTGTTTTTAAGCTGCCGGAAATCACTATCAGTAAAGCCCATGAACAGCATGCATTCACGAGGGGTCAGATATCTGAAGTTACTCTTTCCTTCCACGCCGCTTTCGAAATAGAGATTTCCAGAGTTCGGATTTCTATCCTGTTTTGTTGTAATTGTGCGTATTACATCAATGTCACTGTTGTAACGATATCCTGGCAAAACAATCTGTGGATTTTCATCCCAGATTTTTCTCCTGGAAACAGTGTCATTTGGCGTGGACTCTATTGCTTCCTCACGCAACTTGCGATTGGTATAATCCGTCCTGAGCAATTCCTGTACAGTCATCTGCGTAAAGTATCTGGATTCTCTGTAATCAGCTACGACTGATTCCGCTGTTTTTGACCTGAAGTAATCTACAACCAGTTGGTTTTCCTCTTCATTATTGCCAACCCAGACACTGATCATCAAAAGTCTGGGCCTGTTCTGAGGCAAGCCAAAATCTGACGCATTCAACTGATAATACTGGCTGATATATCCCAGCTTACGGAGATCGCAGATCCATGTGGTAAAATTACTAAGGTGACGTTCCGACAACAATGTGGGTACGTTTTCCATCAGCAGAAATCTGGGGAGTTTTTTCCCGCTCTCTTGCATTTCCGAAAGAATGCGTCCTACTTGCCAGAGCAAGCTGGATCTACTGCCGGAGTCCTTGTCAATTCCTTTGTTATACCCATGAAAAGCACCTACATTAGAAAGATCCTGACACGGGAAAGAATACGTGAGAATGTCAATATTATCCGGAAGATTCTGCCCTTTGATAGCATTGATGTCCACATAATTATTATTTCTTTTGATTGCCAGATAAAGGTGCTGAAGGACCTCCAAGGAGTATGTTCTCAAAGAGCTGAATTCCAGCGGTGCCTTTCCTGTATTACTGAAAGTGTAGTTCTTCAGTATTTCCAGCAGCTCCTCCTTATTCATATCCGCAATATCCCGAGGCATTTCTGCGTTGTTGTGAATCAGATCATATGCAATGATTGCATGTATGTCCCATTCACTTGATCCAACTAAGTTGATATTATATCCGAGATTTTTCAGGGCTTTGGCTTGACTGCCTATGCCACTGAAAAGTTCGACAACATTGTACATACGAGTTCATCCTTCTGCTTATATTTGACTTTGGCCGGTTACTCCCGACAGATCCACTGTATATGTAAATCTGACAATGTTCGGAGGCAACCTGTCATTTTTGAAAGAAGACTCGGTTACAGACGGAAATGTTTCGTCGACCGGATACAGTTTCCATTCCAGTATTTTATACTTCTGATTTCTGGCAACTCGTCCTTCTTCTAATCCAGCCTTTGTAAGAGCACGTTCCAAAGCAATCGCATCATAGCCGTGCGTCTTCAAGCTATTTGCCACATCATCAATGCTCCGTCCTAAAACGGATTTTTCAAAGCGCAAAAACGCCAAAGAGAGAGATTTCCCTTTTGGGGGTCGCATTTGATAAAGGCTGCTGATCGTCACTTCATATCCGTATCGAGCAACTGTAGATTTAACTTCAATACTTGAGTCATCCATTTCAACATCATTGGTAGCATGGTCAATACCTGCCCAGACGGGATTCTTGCCAGCCAACAATTGTTGTTCCACAACGATCAATTCGCCCAGAATATCATAAGGTGCACGATCGGAAGAAACGTTCCCTAACATGTCCTTCCAGTTTTTCCACCACTCGGTTGGTTCTTCAATCAGCTTCTTTCTCAGCTGGCCATCTGTACCCGGATCGACAAACTGTTTGCACATCGCAGCAAATTCATTTCTCGAATCCATTGCAAAACACTGTAACATAAGGATATTGTATTCAGTATCACCAATGCAGACTCTCTTGGATGTGCTTATCCTGACTTGCGAAAACGCCTCAGAAAAGGGTACATAGGTATTGATAGGAACTGCTACCGCAACCCAGTCATTCTGTTTGAACGTCCATGCAGGAAATTCCTCCGGCAGCTCCGGAATCAGCATTCCTTTCCCAAAAAAGCCTTTATTGAAATTGTTCTTGATGCGTTCGACAATATCCATAGTTCACACCTTTATTCTTGAAAATAGCTGTAAAGCGCTTCGACATATCCTTGGTTGCCACCCGATGTGAGCTCCGGCTCGACGGCCTGTACACGTGCAGTGTTAAGTACCATCATCTTTCTGAACAACTGATTTTTCCGACGCTCCGCCAGATCTAACGTTCCGTTCTTTTTCATCAGTTCTCTGTAGAGACCAACGCGGTATCCACCACGCCCGCATCTGTCAACAAGCTGAAGAATTTCATCTGTGCTGTTATCACGAAGAATAGCTTCTGTGGCTTCTTCTGTTCCTTGCCAGGAGAGATAGATATACCACCATAAAACGCGGAGCCACAGACGCTTCGGCTTTTTCCATATACGATCCGGATGATCCTTTCCATAGCGCTTCTCGACAAGATCAGGGGCCACACAGGAACACAGGTAGCGCCACACACCATCTGTTGCCGCCAAACGAACGTTCATCCCGTATTTCTGATTGAGTGTCGTATATAGCTTGAGCCCAAATTGTAAGTCAAGCTGATACGAATAATTTTTCTGGGATATCTGGTCCTCTGCAATCCCAATTTTGATGAGAGCAGTTGAAAAAAGATCGACAAGGTTCTTGCGAAGTTCGTCATAGTCCTTTGAAAAGCCAAGATTTCCAGTGGCGCAATAGTCTTCGTATTTCTGCCGACTTTCTTCTCTGCCGATTTCGATCCAGTTCATATCTATACCTCTTAACGGCCTTTCTCAAAGAAGTCTTTGATAGATGCCGATGTTTTTGACGGACTGCTTACATCCCACTGCAATCTGGTAATAAAGTAATAGACGGCTTCAGCAATGGAACCGGTTTCGAAACCTGTACCCTCCAGGATATTTTCCCAGTCTTCACCAGCAGACTCCTTGACTGATTCCACAATCACCATCAGTGCTGAAGAAAGCACCTCAATGAACAGTGGCGATTCAATCATCGAAGACTCAATCTTCAACGCATCATAATTCGGATGAGCTTTGTTGAGACGGATTTCAACATTCTCGCTCTCAAATTTATCCTGCATGGGATCTGAGGCGTCGTTGTAATAAACATTCCACAAAGCCTTTCCCGGAGCATCGATTACGGCTATCGGGAATACAGATCCATTACCATCGACAAAGAATTCTTCCTGCTCCAGAACGCCCAGAATTGTGCCTGTCTGCTGGGCGAAGTATTTTTCGGATTCCTTGGGCGTTCCTGCATCTTTTAGATAGAGAATAGTCTGCAGTTTCAGACTACCCCTTAACGTGCCGCGTTCAAATACATAGTCCACATCAAAGGATTTTGCAGAATCAGCTTTTGTAATAGTTCCGAAGGGCACTACACCGCGCTCGTCAGACTTACTGGAAATCCAACGCAGTGCTATGCCAATCGTCGCGGTAGACGATGCAATCCCACCCTCTCCAAAAAGGTGGTAAGCCGCAGCCAATCTGCAAGTTTTTCTCACTGTCAGTCCATGTGTTGATGGATACCAGGAGCAACGTGGATCGCTGATCTTTCCATTATGGTTCGAAAATGTTCCACCAGTACTTTCAAGCCGAAGCGGAAACTCTTCAAAGTTCTCCCTGTAGCTGAACGAAGGGCAGTCTGATGCATATCCAATTGTCATGTAATGTTCATTCCCCAATAGGGGATATGGGCTGAATGACTCACTCATGTTATAACTCCTTCAGTTCACATACGGCCTTCAGACCAGAATCCTTGAACTCGAATGAAAGGGTTCCATGCAGAATACACCCCGTTGCCAAAGGCTTCAGTTCTATATAGCTGCAGCTGGCAAACCTTTCAGATCGGATATAATGCACGTCAAGCTCTTCTGTGTGCCCGTCAGGACTGCCCGGAGAAAGGTTCAACAATATATCTCGGAGGACAGGCTTTCCCTTTGCAGGAGTCCCGATCTTATTCACATTGAATTCAACGAATTCCACCGGGAAGGCTTTGCCAAGTTCATCTGCAGACTCCCATACATCCGCATGATAGCGTTTGAAGTCAGTCAGAACCTGCAGCTGCAGTTGGCAATTCTTTCCTTTGAGTACGATCTCAAAATCAAGCTTTACTTTACCGTTGGAATAATACGGACCTCCGGTCACGGCCAATGAGCTCTTGCGGCCTCCCCTATGTCCAGGAGCTTTTTCTCCACCCGGAGGAGCGGGCGGTGGAGTTGCAATAGAACCAAAATCTGCCGCTGGCAACAGCATATTGGCAAGGGCATGGCTCAGGCCAATATGCTGCCGATCATAGATTTCTTTCACCGGTTCGGAAAACTGTTTCTTGACCTTATTGATAACATTCTTCTGGATGTTGGAAATAATCCGGGGATTGTTACCCGAAATATTCCGGTCCGACCAGGAGGCATGGTCAGCTTTTTCGCCCTGTCGGATATATTCTTCCAGTGTCATTGATTTACCAGTTCTTTGATCTGTGATATTCTTCAATGTATTTACGGAGTTCGCTACAAACAGGCCAATAATATAGTCATCCGGGCCGGATTTGGGCATGCGATGCGTCCATGTACTATCGTAGTCATATCCGACAATCATTCCGGGCCGACGGGTGTACATGATAATAGGGCCATTTCCTCCTTCCATCTGAACCGGCATATTGGTTATCTGTTGATAAGGAGACTTATTGTTCAGGGGCGGCTCCATCTGTAGCTGTTTACGGGATAACCTGGCATAGACAAACTTTCCTGCAGAGGTTGTATTCAGAACTCCCCTCAAGTCAATGCTCTCTGCATAGAGTTGCTCACCCTCCACAACTCCTTCTTCCTTGATCAGCGAGTCATCATCCAGCGTCTTACCCAATGCCTTGATGTAGAAATCCCGGACATACCGGAACAAGGGGAGCATTTCAGATACTTTAATCTTTTGCCCGTTGATGCTTGCAGACAGATACGCACCATAAGGATAATCAACATTATTAAGCCTTGGGACATACCATTTCTGAACTGCAACTCGGAGATAATCCTCAACACGGTTTGCCCAGTAAGGTTTCTCATCTACAGGCTCATTTTTCGGATATACTTCGCTGAGCAAAGCTTCCTCATCAATATATGGAATGATGATGGTTGTGCCAGTTTCTTTTGCTCCATAAGCCGGAATACCGAACACATTCAGAATACGCTGGATTTCCTGTTCATTATCCTCTGGAATTGTTGTTTTCTGGAACTGGCTTTCTTTTTTGCCCCACCATGCGATTCCTCGTTTGACTCCACCGGAATGAGGAATCAAAGCATTTTTCTTGGTCTCATCCTCAACCAAACATGCAGCAAGACGGGACCGATATGTGCCTTTCTCATAAATGTGGCTGTAATATATTACCAATCCGATGCCAAGCCGGAAATAAATTGTCTTACCAAGTCCCCATGAGCCACCTGCTCCCTCGTTCGACTGCGGTTTGCAGATTTCATAGACCAGTTTCAGAAGATTTCCAAAAATGTTATTCTTAACGTCCTCATACCTGACCGGCCCCGTCAAGCCCGTTGTGCCCGAGTCCCTGATAGCGATAAACTTCGGCGTCGTTTTAATGTATCGTCTGTTCAGACCGTCCTCAATTTTCTCGAAATGCTTGTTCAGATCTTTTGCCCGGAATTCTCCCACCTGTATATCTACATTTACCTTGGTAGTATCATTAGATGCAGCGTCCAATGAATTCTGAACAGATTCACGTACGAGAAGATCCAACAGAGGAATATCCTGATTTTGGATCAATCGTAACAGAGAACTCCCGCTCTCCGTCATACGACCATGCTCTGCAATTTCAATTCTCATTCGTTTTCCTCAACTTCGTCTTCTTTGTCTTTTTCGGGTAATTGGATAGTCAGTTTTTTACAGAAGTCTTTATTAATCTGGTCACCGGGCACACAAATCTGGATACCAATAATGTCGCAGCCAAAATCCAAATTTTGGCGTCCCTTGCTGTTTACCCGCTTCTTGGAATCCTTATCAATGCGGTAAATAATCAGCAGTGGAACTTTATCTTTCCCAGCTTCTTTTCGTATGGCATCAACATGGTCCTGCTGGGTTATTGGCTCCTTCACGTACTCCGGATCAATGTCTGCAATATGATCCCGCAGCGCACGCAGGGCTCCGATATCAATCACCGTATCCATGTCATCTTTGGGATCACGTCGGCTACGATTTACCTTTCCAAGCTGATAGCCCGCAACAATCCAATGATGGGAATCTTCTGCCTGATCTTTCATCTTTATTGTATCGTTGCCTGCAAGAATAACCGTCCAGTTTTCCAGAGAGCCCTCTGATGCAATCTGCTTGATCCAATCGCAGAATGCACCGATTTCATTGAATACTCTGGAGCGATTGGAGAACTGGAATTTATTGATCAGCAACTCAGCCATAATCTTTTCGAGTTTTACGTCTGTCCAGAAGAGTCCGGTTTTATTCTCAGAAACTCGAGGGGAACCAAGCCCTTCGATAAAAGCCTCTGTAATCTCAATATTCTTCTGCTGAATAGAGACATCATTATCAAAGATGGACGTCTGAGGTTTCGCCCCGGAAAAATCCATTTCTGCTGCCTTAGCATTGCGCATATGATTCTTGGATGTAAGTCTAAGCCAGGACACTTTCGGAGAACTAAGGATTCTAGGTCCGTATTCCAGTGGTGTCACATCAGAAATCATATATTTCTTCAGATCCGAACGAAGATCCACTTCAAGTTCAGACAGAAAACGGAATTTATCGCAGGTGTCCGAAGTCATCCAGATTCTGGGCATAAGTTCGTAATTTTTCCGGTATCCAAACCATCGTCCCATCTGCATCAATGTATCAGCCTGACAGGATGCGCGCAGAAAGAATGTACTCACTAAGCCTTCAATCGTTAGTCCACGCGACAAAGTACTACCACCAACAATAATGAATGCAGGCGCCGGACTTGGGTACGGCTGCATGTCCGGATCCGGATATGCGAGTCGAACGTGCTCGTTTTCACTTGTTGTTCCATTCTTTGAGCAGTTATCGATTACCAGATGAAAACTTCTGCGATACTCAAGATCTCCAGCTTCAGACATTTTGATATGCTGCATGTCTTCAGAAATCAACTCCTGGATTTCAGGAATAATTTCTTCAAACGGCAGATAGTCACGTATCTGATCGACGGGCACACCATAATCGCTGAACTGCTCGTGCCACATTGCTTTGGTAATCCGTGTTGTTTCATAATCATAGACGCTTTTACAGCGCGCAACAAAATCTCCGCTTTTTACAGCCCACTTTGTCCATGCGGCAATAGCCTTCGCAACTGCATCATGATTTGCTTGCTTTTGGCTTGTATGTACCAACATGCTAATGGGCTTTTTGTATCCCCAGTTGCGCATTGTGGCAACTGCACAGGCAAACCAGCAAATTGCGTCTTTGAGTCCTTTAGGAAGATCTGTCGCCTCGCCATCATACAACTTGGCAATACGATTCAGGTCATCATCTGTAATGGTCCGCTTGATATCGAGCCCATCAGGTTTTGCAGGATCATTGAAACCGAAAATTTGATTGGGGCCAATATATTCATTAGATGTTTTTAATGTCCAGATAAAATTCCGTGGATACAACGACTCCTCAACACTTTCGTTCAAGAAATTCGCATACGGAGTTGCTGTGTACATGACATAGTTCATCGCCCGGACATGTCCATTCGTTTTTGTTTCTTTGTAATGTGTATCTTCAACAAGATGTACGATCAGCTTGTTAATACCTTTACGTTCTTTCTGAGCTTGCTTGTATTCAACTGCAGTATTACTGATACTTGCCTGATCTGCCTCATCATCGATAATCAAGATCTTCATGAGATCGTGTGAAGCCTTATCGGCATGGATCCAATCAATCAGCTTTTTCAGCCGACTGGCATTTTTCAGGCAGACTGTAAAGTACCTGCTTTGAGCATTCGGCTCAAAATGGAAGTCCTGTGCCCGCTCACCATACTGAGATTTTTTTGACGGATGCTCTATACCTCGCCAGATAAGATTACCCTCGTGGTTAAGGTCTTTTTGCATACGTTTCAGCGTCTGCAGTCGTAAACTTTCAATGGTACCGGACAGAACAATAAACATATTCCAGCCATGGTCTGCAGCCATTGCCATCAGCGCTTCCATATTTGCGGTTTTGCCAGACTGAACATGACCTATGACGAGACCTTTGATAGGTCCAATTTCACGCGTGTCACTGCTCAAACGACGCAAAATGCCGATTGTAGCATCTTCAAGATCCTGAACAGAATCAGGATTCCAGCCCAGACTTTTTTTTGTAAAGCTGCCAGCATGACCTTTCATTTTCAGGAACCCTTAATCCGTTATCCTGATTGATGTCAAATAACGCTCCATCATTTCCTCTGAAAATCAGATTCTTCTGTTTATCTTCATATTCTTCGAGTTCGGAAACCAGTTCCACCCATTCTCGTTCAGACAAAACAGGCCAGTCGTCCTCCACAACTCGCGAAGAAAGAAATGCACAAAGATCTTCTTCACTATGTTTGCAGGCAAGACGCAGTTCCTGCCATGATGCACCGCGCTCCCGTTTTTTCTGTATCCACTTTCTGCAATCGTCGAAACGAGGATTGTCGTATTTGGACATACTGTGATCACCTCTTAAACTCCTGAAATAAATATTGGCTAATGAGGGAGCAAACGGTTTTGGAAGGCTGCCTTAAACATGCTCCATGATATTTAAGGCAGAATGTGTGCTTCTATTCAATGCTGGCGTTTTATTTGCCATCATCGACAATGAATTCTTTCTGTGGGCAGAACAGATTCGTAGGGACTCTGTAAATTTCATCCACTCCGCATTGGAGAGACTTTTCAATATTTCCCTTAAAAGCAGCAGCTTCGTTAGCATCGATATTGAACTTGAATCGATACTGCTGAGTTTTCGTATCGTTATATGTAATGGTAAGCACGATTACATATTCATCAGCCCGCCAGTAAAAGCTTTGCAGCAATTCGTCTCGAAGATTCTGATAGTTATTTGAGCCAGCAAGTGTGTTTTTTGCTTCCTCAATTGTAAAATTCGGTTGCATGATATTACGTATTTCAGCAGCTATCTCACTATAGATTTCAGCCAGGCGACTATTCTCCTGCGTGTTTGTCGACGCAAACTCTACAAATACAGGATAAAGGCTCCCGGATTCCACCTTAAAAGGCCTGGCTATTTCGCTGGTAGTTACCGGGTTACCTCCGACAGACTGAAATACCGGGACCACAAAAGATGACCAATCCAACGGTAACTCAGCTTTATCTTTTTTCCGAATAACCTTGACCGCTATATCTTTAACTATTACAGCTTTATTTTTAGATTCAATAACACCACCCAAATAAACATAAGCACCGCTTCGATTGTAATAAAGCTTTATTTTCGCGGTGGGAATAAAATTGACATGAATTTTTCTGAAAAATCGATCCCAAAGCTTAATAATCCATGGTTGTAGTAATGCCAATATTGCAATAGCTGTTGCGATCATTTCGTAAGTGGTCATAATGTGTATTGTCTCTTGCGGCATATGCAAACCTCCCTCAACTCAATCCGCTGACTTGTTTTTGATATACTTTCCGTTCTTGATTCTCGCGTCCGTTGGTTTTGCAGCATCCTCTGGAATAGCCCAGAACGCACCTATCCGCATTGCGCCCGGTATACGTCCCTCTCCACACAAAATCTGTATACGTCGGGTTGAGATACCCCATTTTTCAGCAGTCTGTGAAACGGATAAATAACTCATAGGCGGCACCTCTGTTACAGCTTTACCTTCATGTTTTTATAAAAATCCAGTATCAATTATAATCGAAAATGCGAATAAAAGCAAGAACTTTCCTGCAAAGTTCGACATATATTTCCAGCTTGGAATAAGGGTTTGGGATTATCCCAAAATTGCCGCGTGTCCGGACAGCGGCTGTGCTTGCTAATCCACCAAATCCCAGTTTTCTCTGTCCCAACGCCGCTCTTTCTCTCCGCCGAAATCTGTGCTATACTGTAAGAAAATCAGCGGAAGGAGGGCTTATTCATGGCGCTCAAACGGGTATTTGCCGGGTTTTACACGCGATACGACGGAAAGCCCATCTTCGTTGTCCGGGTGCTCAAGGACATCGACACCGGCGAGTCCATCGTGGTCTGCAAGGATGCCAGCTTTTCCAAAGAAGACAACGAGCATTACTACCTCATCCGGTACACCTCCTTCTGCGAGCAGGTCGAAGTCGATGGTGTGCTGCGGGATAAATACGTCCGCCAGACCCGGCGCGAGATCGACGAAGGCACCGTCCGCGAAGTGTATGAGGACGGCTTTCCGGAGCCCAAGAGCAAGCCCTTCACTTACGTCGATGACGAGTACGCGGAGCGTGCCATCCATTGCAGCAGAACCTACTATGAATACGCCAAGAACATCTGCGAAAACTACCGGATGGACCTGCGGCGATACAAGCTCATCCGGGAGCGGAAGCAGTACATCGGCATATCCAACCGCGAGGCATATCAGGCCATGTGTGAGGATCTCGCATTTGTCCAGCAGTCGCTCAAAACGGTGCTCAACGACTACGCCGATCTCTTCCGGAAACGCTTTTCCGAGGGACTGTCCATCCGCAAAGCAGCAGATGCCATGCAGCAGAATCGCGGCGTGATCGAGCGTCGGCAGGCCGCGCTCTATCGGGCGTTCGCCCAGCTCTTGCAGCAGCGGGACGAGGCAGACGGTGTCTGTCGGCTGATGCAGAAAATTGAATACGATCAAAGGGATATAGAGGATTTGCTCGAATAATTGATGCAAAAACAAAGCGCTTGTCGTAGTGGCAGGCGCTTCTTTTTTGCCCTCGTTGTGACAAAACCGTGACGCCCCGCATCATTTTGTCCGTTGAATAGTAGAAAGGGCAATTTGAAGCAGAACGCAGGGCTTGTCTCTCCGTCCCCGAAACTTTTTTGAAAATCTGGGACAAAACCGGCCTCTGATTCACTTAGCTAAGTAGAGGGGGGAATCAGGAGCAAGAAAAGTTTTTTGAAAGAGGGTGCCAAGTTTTTGAGGAAAAATGTCCGTTGTAAAGTAGAGGGGAAAGCGCTCGTGAGACAAAATCGTGACACTCCGATTCATTCTGTCCGTTGGTTATATAGAAGGGGAAAATAATTTTCTCTCGACCCCTGTTTTTCTCTTGAAAATTGTCCGTTGTAAAGTGAAAGGCAAACAGCTTCGCTTCCAAGCCGCCCTTCAAACAAAGTTTTTCAAAATTGAAAGGAGAAACATTATGATCACTTACCACAACCGTACCCACATGACCGCTGTCCCCACAGAACTGCTGCAAGACACGCACCTTTCTGTTGAGGCAAAAGGCTTCGCCGCAATCCTCTACGCCCTTGGCGATGAAGGCGTTGAGCTGTCGGAGTTGGCCTGTCAGCTGAACATGCCGGAGGAAAGGATTTCCGTTGTTTTAACAGAACTTGCCGACACGGATTACCTGCAAATCCGGAAGGAAGGCGATGATGAGTTCTGTCTGGAACTGAGGGGGAAGTAATACATGCCAGACCGCACGCGCCCCATCCGCAAGGAAATCTGCCTGAACGAGCAGGAAGTAAATCTCATCCGGCACAAAATGCGCCAGCTGGGGACGCAGAATTTCGGCGCGTATGCCCGCAAGATGCTCATCGACGGCTACATCATCAAGGTGGACTACACCGAGCAAAAGAAGCTGGCTGCTGCCGTCAGCAGAGTCGCCACGAACATCAACCAGATTTGCCGCCGCATCAACAGCACCGGGCGCTGCTATGAGGACGACGTTGCCGAGCTGAAAGCGCGGCAGGCCGAGATCTGGGAGTTGCTGAAAGTGCGGCAGAAAGATGAGCTTTGACCACAACGGGATTTTCCATGTGTGGGTTTTCCGTCACCGGTTTTCCGGACGGTGGACAAGCTGACGCTCCGGAGCGTTCCGCAACTGGATTTCAGGACGACGGTTTTTGCGCCGTTCATCGGGACTGAAATTCATCCTCTAACTAATAAGAAATAAATCAAGATACAAGAGAATCAATCTATCAATCAATCAACACAAAAATGGATGGATTGATGGATGGGACAGGAGGCCAGATGAAAACTTTTTGCAAGCTCACGACGCAGAGCCCGGTGGCGTCCTATGTACCGCTGCCGAGGTTTCTTCTCCAAGACGAAGCCCTGCGGGACATCAGCAACGACGCAAAAGTGCTCTACGCGCTGCTGCTGGACAGAGCAAGCATTTCCCGGCAGAACGGCTACGTCGAGCCGGACGGCACAATTCGGCTGTACTTCACCTTGGAGCAGGCGCAGACGAAGCTCCACCGCAGCCGCCAAAGCGCCACGCGGATCTTCCGGGAACTGGAGTACAGCGGCTTGATTATCCGAAAAAAGCAGGGGCTGGGCAAGCCCGCCCTCATCACGTTGAACTACCCGTCAGATGCAAAGCTCATCGCAAAGGAGGCCGAAGATGTACAAGCTTGACCCCATCGAGCACCTGCCAGATGGCACGCTCTTCCGCCTGACGCCGGGGCAGCTTCGCAGCGTGCGCGGCCTTACAAAGCGCTGCTGCAACTTCTTGGATGGTGACTGCCTGCTGCTGGACGGTGTCTGCCCGCAGTTTATCTCCCGCAGCCTGATCTGCCGGTGGTTTCGCCGCGCCGTGCTGCCTCAGCAGCCGAAGTTGGAACAGGCCATTCTCAGCCCCAAAAAACTCCGCCGCTGCGAAGTCTGCGGCACGGGCATTCTCGCCCGCTCCGGCAGGATAAAATACTGCCCCGCCTGCGCCAAGGAGGTTCATCGCCAGCAGAAGGCGAAATCCGCCCGCAAACGGCGGTCGGGCGTAGACAATTCAGGGTCAAAAAGCCCTTGAATTGCAAGCATTCCCGCACCGCCAAAGCCGCGCGGCAATACGATTTCCCTCGCGGCCGCGAAATCGAGTTCTATTTGTCTACATAGACGCCGGAACACACGCATAGATTGAAACAGAAAACGCTCTGGAAAGGAGGGCAGCCATGGAAGTATTTCTGATCTTCCCGAAATCAAAGCAGGCTCAGCAGGAGCTTGGGCAGGAGCTGGCGAAGTTCCAGTCCGAGCAGGCGCTGAAATCCATCCAGAAGCTGCCCTGCTCCACGGAGCAGAAGCTGGAACTGGTGGACGCAGCCGTGAAACACCTGAAAGCGCAGCAATAATACATAGCAAACGAGCAGGTCGGCATTCAACGCCGGTCTGCTCGTTTACTGCTATGGTTATGTCTGTTTGAAATACTTCTCCCATGTGGATTTGAAAATCTGCTTACGGTTTTGCTCCCAATGCTTGAGATTTCCAAGACTGACGCCCAGCTTGTCCGCATATTGTTTTTGCGTCAGCCCCAGTTTCATTCGGATTGCCTTGATCTGGTTGCCTTGACCATTCCTCAAAAATAGATTGTAGTCATCCAGAAGCATATCGACTGGCACTTCAAAAAGCCGCGCGATTTTCTCCATGTGCTCTGGCGGATAGAGGCCTTTTCCGTATTCTTCATAGTGGACATAGGTGCTCCGGTCTATCCCGGCGTAGTCTGCAACATCTCTCTGGCGCAGGCCTTTCTGGTATCGAAGCCAGCGCAGCTTGTCCGCTGTTTCGGTGATTTCTGAGAAGTCCGAGAACTGCAAATTGAACTTTTCTGCGTCCTGAAACTTGTGCGGCAGCACCACTGGAAACTGAAGAATTTGCAGCGGGGCTACTTTTACTGCACCCGATACATTGGAAATCAGAATATAGCAGCGGACTCCCACTCTCGCCAGCAGGCGCCATTTTGCCTCAAAAGACACCCGTTCCGCCACCTCAACCGCCAATTGTTCCGCTGAGATAGTATAGTATTTACAATGCAAGTGACATGCCGGGTTCCATAGAAGAGCCCCCTATGGACATCATCTGATTATTGAGATAAAATAAATCAACATAGTCCCCTATTAACGGAGGTGCCATTATGGCGTTCAAAAACACGTTGATCAAGTGCCTGATTTGGCTCGGCTTTCTGTTCGTAAACAGCGCGATCACCACAGGGCTCGCTTACGCGGGTGTTCGCCTCGGAGCGATCCCCACTGTGTTGCTTTTCGCCGTCGCCTGCTACGCCGCGCGTTCCTGCTGCAAAGCATATGACAGGAAACATGCGCCTTTGCCAGGCGCCGCTGACACCGGAGAAGAGCCAAAGTCTGCTTCTCCGGCAGACGGCCCTGCTGCAGAAGAACCGGCAGAGCGGCAAGAAAACCGGGAAGAAGCCAAAATGGGCGAAATTATCCAGCTCCCGAAAGCCAAGAGTGTGCAGCCGGAGCAGCCTGTCAAGGAGAACGAACCGCGCCGCGTCTCGCAGAAACCGGTCATTCTTACCCTCTCGGTACTGGTGGTCGTGCTTACTGCATCCTGCTGCTTGCTCGGGTATCATCTGCAATGCGTGCAGAAAAGTCTGTCGGCGGCAAACAGATCCATCATAGAGGCTTCTTCATATCTCCGAACGGCTGACGAACGCCTTGACAGATATGTGGATTATATTGAAGAATACATACCACGGAAATATGTTTCTTTCGTTGATAGATTCAGCTATTCCAGAACATTTGAGAGCTACCAGCGCAGCCACCCCATTCCGGATCCGGATCCTTATCCATGGAATAAATGAAAACCTTAAAATCAGAAACAGTGGATATAGCATGTCTCGCGAGACAGTGTATTGGAATGTGCTCTTGGGTGCGCAAAGCCCCGCACCGGCGTGGTGCGGGGCTTTGTCTTATTGCAGCTGCGCAAGCTCCGCCTGCCACACGGTGGCACAGGCGTCGCTTGGCATGCGCCAGTCGCCGCGGGGGCTGAGCGTGACCGAGCCGATCTTCGGTCCGTCGGGCAGGCAGCTGCGCTTGAACTGCTGGGCAAAGAAGCGGCGGTAGAAATTCTTCAGCCAGTGCAGCAGCACATCGTCCGGATACCGGTCGCCGAGCGCATGGCGCGCCAGCCGGTAGATCTTCGCCGGTCCGAAGCCGAAGCGCAGCACGTAGTACAGATAAAAATCGTGCAGCTCGTAGGGGCCGACGAGCGATTCTGTCTGCTGGGCGATCTCGCCGTTTTCCTTTGCCGGCAGCAGCTCAGGGCTGACGGGGGTGTCGAGAATGTCGAGCAGCACAGCACGCAGGGCTTCGTTTTCCGCCGCGTCGGCTGCGTAGCGCACGATGTGGCGCACGAGTGTTTTCGGCACGTCGGCATTCACGCCGTACATGCTCATGTGGTCGCCGTTGTAGGTGGCCCAGCCGAGGGCCAGCTCGCTCAGATCGCCGGTGCCGACGACGAGCCCGCCCGTGCGGTTGGCGAGGTCCATGAGCTCGAGCGTGCGCACGCGCGCCTGACAGTTTTCATACGTCACGTCAAGCACGGCTTCGTCTTGCCCGATATCGGAAAAGTGGCTGTGGACGGTGCGCGCGATCGGGATCTCCTGAAAGGTCACGCCCAGCTCATCACAGAGGATCTCGGCGTTGGAGCGCGTGCGGTGCGTTGTGCCGAAGCACGGCATCGTCACGGCCAGCACATCCTTTGCCGGACGGCCGAGCTGCTGCATCGCGCGCACGGCCACGAGCAGGGCGAGACTGCTGTCCAGCCCGCCGGAGATGCCGATGACGGCTGTCTTTGCGTGCGCATGGGCGATGCGCTTGGCCAGACCGTCCGCCTGCATGGCAAGAATGAGCTCGCAGCGCTCGGCGCGTGCGGCATCATCCGCCGGGACGAACGGCGTCGGCGAGACATACCGCGTGAGCGGCACCTCTTTGAGCGGCAGGTGAAACTCAACCGCTGCATAGCCTGTATTTTCGAGCCGGAACGTTGTGCTGCGGCAGCGCTCGCTGACCATGCGTCCGAGGTCGAGCTCCGTACAGGCGTACCCTGCACCGAAGGGCTTTGCCTCCGAGAGCAGCGCGCCGTTTTCGCAGATGAGGTCGTGCGCGGCAAAGACCATGTCGGTCGTCGACTCGCCGTGCCCGGCGTCGGCGTAGAGGTACGCGCACAGCAGCCGCGCCGACTGCTGGCTCACGAGTGCGCGGCGGTAATCGGCCTTGCCGATGGTCTCATCACTGGCCGAGAGATTCGCGATCACGGTCGCGCCCGCGAGCGCGTGGTGCGTGCTCGGCGGCAGCGGGGCCCACAGATCCTCGCACACCTCGACGCCGAGGCAAAACTCCGGCATCTCCGCGCAGCGGAACAGCAGCTGCGTGCCGAACGGCACCTCCTGCCCGGCAAAATGCAGCGTGCGCACGCCGGCGGGCGCGGGATTGAATTGCCGCCGTTCGTAAAACTCGCCGTAGTTCGGCAGGTAAGTTTTCGGCACCAGACCCAGCAGCTTCCCGTGGCAGACGACGGCGGCACAGTTGTAGAGCTTTCCGTCCACTGTGACCGGCAGTCCCACGAGGGCCACGAGGTCAAGGTCCGCGCTCGCCTCAAGCACGGCGGCGAGCCCCTTGGCTGCGGCACGCTGGAGCGGCTGCTGGAAAAACAGGTCGCCGCAGGTATAGCCGGTCAGCCCCAGCTCGGGAAAGACCGCCAGCTGCACGCCGTCCGCCGCTGCGCGCTGCATGGCGGCGATGGTCTGCTGCGTGTTGAATGCACAGTCGGCCACGCGCAGCGCGGGCGAGACGGTGCAGGCTTTGAGAAAACCGTGGATCATAATGTTATCACCCTTTCAAAAAGCGATCGCCCGGCGCAGCAATCCTTGCCTGCGCCGCAGATCGGAATCGAGGCGGGCCTTGCCCCCTCGAGCATCCCCGCTGCTCAAAGATTTGCACAGGGGGAAGCCGCCTTTTCTGCAATCGTAATCGGCAAAACCCGGAGCGCAAAGCGCTCCGGGTTTTGCGGATGCTATATCATACCACAGCTGTAGGGGGAAGAACAAGTGGCGGTATGCAGAAAATGTGTGCCGGGAAGCCCAAAATCACGGGGTTTGTGCACAGCCGGCGTCGAGCGCTGCGTATTCCGCGTCCGTGACGGGCTCCAGCCACTCGTTGCTCGTCTCCTCGCCGGGGCACTCGATGGCGATGTGGCTGAACCAGCAGTCCTTCTGTGCGCCGTGCCAGTGCTTGACCCCGGCCGGGATGGTCACCACGTCGCCGGGGTGCAGGGCCTGTGCGCTCTTGCCCGCCTCCTGATACCAGCCCAGACCGTCCGTGCACAGCAGCAGCTGGCCGCCGCCGGACTTCGCGTGGTGGATGTGCCAGTTGTTGCGGCAGGCGGGGGAGAAGGTGACGTTTGCGAGGAAAACGGTCTGCGTCGGGTCGGTCAGCGGGTTGAGGAAGCTCTCGCCGGTGAAGTACTGCGCGTAGGCCGTGTTCGGAGCGCCGAGGCCGAAGAGGCCGCCGTTCGCGTCCGCCCCCTTGTCGGCGTAGACCTCCTTCGCCTGCCGGAAGGCGGCCCAGGCGTTCGGCCAGCCGGCGTAGAAGGCGAGGTGCGTGAGGAGCTCGGCCATTTCGGTTTTGGTCACGCCGTTTTGCTTCGCGGTCGTGAGGTGATAGGTGAGGGAAGTGTCCGTGATGCCCTTGCTGATGAGCGCCGTGATCGTGACGATCGAGCGCAGCTTGAGCGGCAGCTGCCCCTCGCGCGACCAGACCTCGCCGAAGAGCACGTCGTCGTTGAGCTCAGCGAATTTGGGTGCAAAATCATTCAGGGCGTCTCTGCCCGCAGTTTGTTTGACCATGCTGGTGCCTCCTTATTTCAGATACTGATGATAGAATGCTTCGATGCGGTCGAACGGGATGATGTCCATTCGGTCATAGAGATCGGTGTGTACGGCGCCGGGGATGAGCAGCAGCTCCTTGTTGTCGCCCTGCAGCCGGGTGAAGGCGTCGCGGCTGAAGTAGCACGAGTGCGCCTTGTCGCCATGGATCATGAGTACGGCGCTGCGGATCTCACCGGCATAGGCGAGCAGCTTTGCGTTGAGCAGCGACAGCGGGGACGTGACGTTCCAGCCGCCGGTGGAGTTGAGCGAGCGCGGGTGGTAGCCGCGCGGCGTCTTGTAGTAGTCGTGGTAGTCCTTGACGAAAAACGGAGCGTCGGCTGGCACGGGGTCGACCACGCCGCCCGCGCGCTGGTATGTGCCGGCTTTGTAGTCGGCTGTGCGCTGCGCGTTGAGCGCCTGACGCAGGGCGTAGCGCGCGTCCGGATTGTCGTCGGTGTCAAAGTAGCCGTTGGCGGTCACGCGGGTCATGTCATACATCGTGGATGTGACGGTGGCCTTGATGCGCGTGTCGATGGCGGCGGCGTTGAGCGCCATGCTGCCCCAGCCGCAGATGCCGAGGATGCCGATGCGCTCCGGGTCCACATCGTCGCGCACGGACAGGAAATCGACCGCGGCGGAAAAGTCCTCGGTGTTGATGTCGGGCGAGGCGACATAGCGCGGCGTGCCGCCGCTCTCGCCGGTGTACGACGGGTCAAAGGCGACGGTCAGAAAGCCGCGCGCAGCGAGCTCCTGCGCGTACAGGCCGGAGCACTGCTCCTTCACGGCGCCGAACGGGCCGCTCACAGCCACGGCGGCGAGCTTTCCGGCGGCATTTTTCGGCTTGTAGAGATCGGCGATGAGCTCGATGCCGAAGCGGTTGTGAAACGTGACCTTACAGTGGTCAACGGCTTCGTTTTGCGGGAACGTCTTGTCCCATTCCTGCGTGAGGGTCAGGGTGCTGTTCATGCTTTTTACCTCCTGTGCCGGTTTTATGCGATGGCCGCACCCATGGCGCGGGCGGTCTCGAGCGCGGGGTGCCCGGCGGCGCGCGCCCCGTCGGCGAAGGCGTTTGCCAGCGTCTCGGAGTTGCTGCCCGCGCGCAGGCTCGCGCTGAGGATGAGAATGTTTTTGGCCATAATCGGTCCTCTCCTTTTTGAGCGGCTTGACACCGCCGCTGAGATCTGATATCCTGAGCATACAACCTGAAGCTGGCTTCAGGTCAAGCACTTTTTGCGATTTTTTTTCGAGGTGATTCCATGTATACGATCGGACAGGTGTCGGAGCGGTTTGATCTGCCGGTCTCCACGCTGCGGTACTATGACAAGGAGGGGCTGTTCCCGAACCTGACGCGCACATCGGGTGCCCGCCGCTTCGGCGAGCAGGAGCTCGAGGCGCTGCGCGTGATCGAGTGCCTCAAGCGCTCCGGACTGGAGATCCGGGAGATCCGGCAATTCATGGAGTGGTGCGCGCAGGGCAGCGACACGTATCCCCAGCGGCACGCACTCTTTGTGCGGCAGGCCGAGCGGGTGGAGGCAGAGATCGCATCGCTGCAGAAGTCGCTGGACATGATCCGCTTCAAGTGCTGGTTCTATGAACAGCTCATGCGCGACGGCGACGAGGCGCGCGTGCGCGCCATGCTGCCGGACCATCTGCCGGCGGATATCCAGAAGATCTATGACCACGCGCACGAAACGTAAGCATACAATCACGATTCAGAAAGGATGGCGACCCATGAAACAGCGATCGATCCTCGTGACGCTTCTGCTCTGTGTGCTGCTGCTGACCGGCTGCGGTACGGCGACACCGGCCCCGGACGCGACGCCCACCCCCACGCAGGAGGCGGCGGCTACGCCGACGCCGACGCCCGACCCGCTGAGCACCCTGCCGTATGAGGACGGTCAGCTCTATGCCGCGGCCTATCTCGGCTATCTGGAGCCGAAGGATCTGGACTTTTTCCGCCAGACGTATTTCGGCGGGCGGGAGCTGCCGGTGCACCACATCTCGGACGGGGATTTTTATCTCATCATCCCGCGTGACCCGAACGCGACCGTGCGCCTGCTGCGCAACGATATGCTCACGCAGACCAGCTCGATCTTTTATGAGCAGCCGGACGGGAGCCCGTTCGTGATCGGCTGCAACGTCAGCGATATTTTTCCGGACGTGACGGTCGAGATCACGGCCTCCGACGGGGAGAAGGTGTCGTTTTCGCCCTTCATCTCGCTCGAGGACGGCAGTGTGGAGGTCGGCGAGCGCGGCCTGAACATCACACGCATCTCGACTGCGCCCTGACCGATCGGGAGCGCAGCCCCAGATACAGAACAGATCCCCCTTTGTGCAGCCGTTATTCTGCACAAAGGGGGATCTTGTTTTTCGCCCGGCTTTACCGGTCGCTGCTTTCCGCGAGCGGGAGCTCCGTGCTTGCACAGACGACGGCGCCCACGCGCTGCATATCGGCGAGGTTCGCCGCCTGCACGGCATCCGTGACGGAGGACGTGCAGTCCGAGAGCACGACGGCGTCATAGTCGAGCGAGATCGCGTCGTAGCACGTCGTGCGGATGCAGTTGGGCGTGGTCGTGCCTGCAAGCAAAACGGTCTGCACGCCGAGCCTGCGCAAAATAAGGTCGAGCCCGGTGTGGAAAAACGCCGAGAACCGCGGCTTTACGAGCACATAGTCCTGCGGCAGAACGGTGAACGCCGCCGGAAACGCGTCCGACAGGTGCGCGGCGCAGTCCTCCGAGAGCGGCTTGCCGCCGGCTGCCCACGCGGCCGCGCGCGGCTTTTCCACATCCGAGCCGTCGCTGCGGTAATGCCGCACGGCGTAGATGACCGGAACGCCGGCTGCGTGACAGCGGTCGATGAGCGCTGCACACGCGGGCACGGTCGCCTCTGCGGACGGGATGCACAGCGGGGACGCGCTGTCGAGAAAGCCGCGCTGCATGTCGATCATGATGAGTGCCTGTTTGGGCATGGTGTTTGCCTCCTGACAAAGTAGATGCCTCTATGATAGCGCCGCGCGCCGGATTTGGCAAGCGCGGCTTGCCATCCGCGCCCCGACGTGGTATCCTACCGGGTAGCCCCAAAAGGGAGGGGCACTCTTTATAAGCGGGAGCGATCAACATGAGCAGACAACTCGAACCCTATCAGCAGATCGAGCGCAGCATCCAGAAGACCTATCACAAGCGGCTCTGGACGCCGTTCATCACGGCCGTCAAGCAGTATGACCTCATCGCGCCCGGCGACCGCATCGCCGCGTGCATCTCCGGCGGCAAGGACTCCATGCTCATGGCAAAGCTCCTGCAGCTGCTGCAGCGCCACAGCGACGTGCCGTTCGAGGTCGTCTATCTTGTCATGGACCCCGGCTACAACGCCGCCAACCGGCAGAAGATCGAATACAATGCGGCGCTGCTGCACATCCCGGTCACGATTTTCTCCACGGACATTTTCGAGATCACGAGTACCGCCGGGCAGTCGCCGTGCTACCTCTGCGCGCGGATGCGCCGCGGCTATCTCTACAGCAAGGCGCGCGAGCTCGGCTGCAACAAGATCGCCCTCGGTCACCATTTCAGCGACGTGGTCGAGACGACCGTCATGAGTATGTTCTACGGCTCGCAGCTGCAGGCCATGCCGCCGAAGCTGCGCAGCCGCAATTTCCCGGGCATGGAGCTCATCCGCCCCATGTACTGCATCCACGAGGAGGACATCATCGCCTGGCAGCGCCACAACGGTCTGGAATTCATCCAGTGTGCCTGCCGGTTTACGGAGCGCGCGGCCGAAACCGGAAACGACGGCAGCAGCTCCAAGCGGCAGGAGGTCAAGCTGCTGCTGCGCGAGCTGCGGCGGACAAACCCGGGTGTGGAAAAGAGCATTTTCCACAGCATCCATTCCGTCTGTCTCGACACCATGGTCGGCTATAAGACCGGCGGCGTGGAGCATACCTTCGCCGACTGCTACCGGGAGCGCGGCGAGATGACACAGGAGGACGAGACATGAACATAGAGCGGATGCAGCCGGCGGATTTTGACGCGGTCTACCGTCTGCTGACACAGAGCTTTCCGGCAACGGAGCGGCGCGGCGCGGCCGGGCAGCGCGCACTGTTTTCCGACAGCGCGTACCGCGTTGACATCCTGCGCGCGCCGGACGGAGGCATGCAGGCGCTCATCGCGTCGTGGGATTTTGACGACTTTGTCTTTCTCGAGCACTTTGCCGTCGACCCCGCCTGCCGCAGCGGCGGCATCGGCGGGCGGATGCTCGATGCGATGCTGGCGCGCTGCGGCAAGCGCGTCTGTCTGGAGGCCGAGCTGCCGGAGACGGAGCTGGCCGCGCGGCGCATCGGCTTTTACGAGCGGCACGGCTTCACGGTCAACACCGGCTATCCCTACTGCCAGCCGGCGCTCGCGCCGGGCGGCGACCCGCTGCCGATGCACCTGCTCACGACCGGCGGCGCATGCACGGCCTGCGAGCTGCGCGCGATGGAGACACTCGTGCACACGCGCGTGTACGGGCAGGCGCCCGCAGCGGAGCAATAAAGGAACAAGCGCCCGAAGCTGCGTGTCCGTGCAGCTCCGGGCGCTTTTGCGTTATGTCAGCGTGATGCACCCGCCTGCCGGGCTGTCCATCGCAAAGTGGGAAAAGACGCGCTTGCTCACGGCGGCGAACCGATCGCTCGCAGCAAACGCCTCCTCGTGCTCCTCGCGGAGAAAGTCGACCGTCTCGCGCAGCTGCAGCAGCAGCGCCGCGCCGTGCTTGCACAGCCCCGTCTCATAACAGGTGCACGTGAGCGCGCTGACCGTGCCGCCCGTGTAGGTGAACGTGAGCTCATGCGGAACCGTGCCCTGCACGATGGCGTGCCCCTGTGTGCCGTCGACCGACAGGTAGACCACCCGCCCCTCGGCATAGCAGGCCTGCCCCTTTCCGGCGGTCTCGCCCGGCAGGGACAGCTGATCGAGAAAGTCCAGCGTGTACGTCGGTCCGGGGCCGTGGCCGGTGACAAACTCCCCGTCGGCCTCCGGCGGGAAAAACCAGCTGCGCACCTGCGCATACGGCAGCGCACCGTGATCGAGCGTGAGCATATGCGAGCCGAACACGTAAAACGTGCCGCGCACGTTCCTGTCCGCCGCACCGATCACGCGCTCATAATCGGCGAGCCGGATGCGGAAATTGTAGTCCACCGCCGCCACGTGTCCCGGCAGACCGGCGAGCTTGCCGCTGACGTAGACAACGTCGCCCTCGTGCAGGTCAAAGCGGTCATTATAGTAGCTGTAGGCGCGGCCGCGCTCGGGAAAGTACACACGCACGACCGACGGCACAGCCGCCGTCTCCGGCTGCGCTGCCGGGGCAGCAGACGCCGCCTCGGGCGCCTTGGGCTGCACACAAAAACCGATCGGATGCTTCATAAAAACCCCTCCTCAAATCAAAATCCTGTCCTTTGATCTCAGAATAGCACAAGAGCTGTCCCATAAACAGCCCAGTGCGCCCCTGCACAGTTCGTGCAGGGGCGCACCTTTATCTATCTCGGAGGGAGAAAGGAAGCTGATTTTATTGTCCGGGACGGCCGCCTTTGCCGCCGTCCGGGGGCGTGCCCATGTTGCTGCCGTTGTTGCCATCAGGCGGCGTGCCCATACTGCTGCCGCCGGTGCCGTCCGGCGGGGTGCCCATGCCCCCGCCGGGCTGACCGCCCATGCCGCCGCCCATGCCGCTGCTGCCGTAGATGAGGCTGTCGAGCGTGACGTCGGTGCTCTCACCGCCCATGGTGACGGTATACGTGCCGCCCTGCTTGAGCGCCGGAGTGCTCACGACGACGCAGGTATAGGCCTTCGCGGGCGTGAACTCCGCGAGCACGCTGCCGCTCTCGTCCGTGACGCGGATGGTCTCGGTCGAGGCGCTCTGGCACGTGAGCAGGATGCTGCCCTGCGTGGAGTCTGTGCCGAAGTTCTGCGCCATGCCGCTGTATCCCGCTGCGATGACGGTGCCGCCCGTGATAGTGGCTGCGCCGTCATAGTCGAGGGCGCTGTCGCCGTCGCTCGTCGGGCCGGAGACGTAGATCTCGCCGCCGGAGACGGTCAGAGCGCCGTTGGAGTCGATGCCGTCGCCGCTCGAGTCGATGCGGATGGTGCCGCCGGAGATCGTGATGCAGCAGTCGGAGCTGCCGCCGAAGCTGTCCGGCCCGCGGCCGCCGAAGCCGCTCGGGTCCGCGCCGCCCGCGGCATTGAGCCCGTCGTCGCTTGAGACGATGTCGATCGTGCCGCCGGAAATGCCGATCGTCTGCCCCTCGATGCCCTCGTAGCATTTCGGGATGTCGATCGTCCCGTCCGTGATCGCGACAGCATCGTCCGCGTGCACGCCGTCGTCGCCGGTCGTGACGGTGAACGTGCCGCCGGAGATGGTCACATTGCCGTTTGCGTGCACGCCGTCGTCCGCGCAGTCGAGCGTGTAGCTGCCGCTGCGGACGGTGATGTCGATGCCGGCCTTGATGCCCTTGGCGCTCGTGTCGTCGGCGAGCGCAGTGCCGCTGCCGCCGCCGGAGGTGATGGTGCCGGTGGTGTCAAAGAGCGTGAGCGTCGTCTCGGCCTGAATGCCGTCCTCGCCCGCCGTGAGCATGAGCGCGGACGCGCCGATGAGGACGCAGCCGAGCGCGCTGTCACTGTCGTTGGTAGAGCGCAGCGCGTCGCCGCCGCTCGTCACGGTCACATCCGCCTGCTTGAGCACGAGGCAGTCCTTGCCGTTGACGCCGTGGTTCGCCGCCGTGACAGACACGGCCGTGTCCTCGATCTTCAGGGTGTCCTTGCCCGTGATGCCGTTGCCGGCATTGCCCGTCACGGTGAGCGTGCCGCCGCCCGCGATGATGAGTTCGCTCTTCGCGTACAGGCAGGCGTTCGGTTCTTCGTCGATGGCGGAGGAGACGCTGTCGCTGTAGTTGTAGCTGCTGCCGTCGGTAAGTGTGCTGGCCGTGCCATCCGGGAGATAGAGGAGCACGCTCGCTGCTTTATAAATATAGAGTGCGCTGCTGTCGGAGCAGGTGATATCCGCATCCTGCAGCACGAGTGTCACGTCCGCGCCCGGCGCGTTGACGAGCACGCGTCCGTCCGTGAGTGTGCCGGTGAGCACGTACACGCCGCCGTCCGTAACGGTCACGTCGTCGGTCCCGGAGAGCGTAATCTCAGTCGCGTTGGTCAGATCCGGCGCGGTTACATCTGCATCGTAGAGCTGCTGCGCGACGGAGTCTTCGGTATTTGTATCGGTATCGGTGCCGGCGTCGGTGGTTTTCCCGCACGCGCACAGTACACCGATCAGCAGAGCCGCACATAGCAGCACGGCCAAAATGCGTCTGGCTGGGTTCATGCCGTTTGCCTCCTTGTTCGTTTCTGGCGTCAGCATATCGCGGCAAGCTAAAGGCTGCCTAAAGGAAAAGCGGAAATGTTCTTTAGGTTCTCTTTAGGCGGCGGGGGTATCCTGCCGGCAGAAAGGGGGCCACCGACATGGCCGATACCACACAGTACAGCTTTGCGCGCTATGAGCAGAAGTATTTTCTCACGCCGCAGCAGCAGGCGGCGCTGCTCGAGTGCATCGCACCTCACATCCGGCACGACGTGTACGGCCGCTACACGATCTGCAGCCTCTATTATGATACGGACGACTGGCGGCTCATCCGCGCGTCGCTCGAAAAGCCGGCGTATAAGGAAAAGCTGCGCGTGCGCAGCTACGGCGTCCCGACGGACGGCGGGCGCGTCTTTGTCGAGATCAAGAAAAAGTATGACGGCGTGGTCTATAAGCGCCGCATCACGGCGTCTCCCGCAGACGCGGCAGCATTCCTGCGCACCGGGAAAAGCACACAGCCGCTCGGCCAGATCGGCCGCGAGATCGCGTGGTTCCAGCACATGTATCACGCCGGGCCGAAGGTGTTTCTCGCCTATGACCGCGCGGCGTTTTCCGGCGTGGACGATCCCGCCGTGCGCATCACGTTCGACACGGACATCCGCTGGCGCACCACGGCGCTCGACCTGCGCCGCGGCGACTACGGCGCGCCGCTGCTGCCGCCGGAGCAGATCCTCATGGAGCTCAAACTCCCCGGTGCGTGCCCGCTGTGGCTCAGCCGCGCGCTGACGGATATCGATGCACGCCAGACGTCGTTTTCCAAGTACGGTGCGTGCTATAAGACCTATATTCTCCCCAACGAATCATTTTCAAAGGAGGCGCTTTGCAGTGCTTGATTCCATCCTCACATCCGGGCTCACACTTCCGGCCTTCCTCATCTGTACGGCGGTGTCGCTCGTGCTCGGCATCGCCACGGCTTTCCTCAGCATGTACCGCACCAAGTGCAGTCAGGGTTTTGCCGTCACGGTCGCGGTGCTGCCCGCGATCGTGCAGATCGTCATCCTGCTCGTCAACGGCAATGTCGGTGCGGGCGTCGCCGTCGCCGGGGCGTTCAGCCTCGTGCGCTTTCGCTCCGTGCCCGGCACGGCGCGGGAGATCGGCGTGATCTTCCTCGCCATGGCGCTCGGCCTTGCGACCGGCATGGGCTATGTCACGCTCGCGGCGGTGTTTTTCGTCATCATCGCGGCGGTGCTCCTGCTGCTGACGCGGCTGGACTTCGGCACGCGGCGCACCGACGAGCGCCTGCTGAAGATCACCATTCCGGAAAACCTCGACTACGACGGGCTGTTCGACGACCTGTTTGACACCTACACCACCGCGCACACGCTCGAGCGCGTCAAGACCGCCAACATGGGCACGCTCTACGAGCTGCAGTACCGCGTCATACTGCGCGACGCGCAGGTGCCCAAGGCATTTCTCGACGCACTGCGCTGCCGCAACGGCAACCTGAACATCTCCTGCGGACGCGAGCAGACGGGCGAGGCACTGTGAAAACGCTTGCATTCCGGGCAAAAAACTTCTACAATAAAGCCGGGTGATGCACCATGCGACTGCTGATCGCAGAGGACGAGCGCGACCTCGCCGAGGCGCTGAGCGTCTTTTTTGAGAAAAATCAATTCACGGTCGATACCGTCTGCAACGGCTTCGACGCCTACGAATACGCCGTCACGGGCGACTATGACGCCATCGTACTCGATATCATGATGCCGAAGCTGAACGGCGTCGAGGTGCTCGAACGGCTGCGCGCCGAAGGTGTGCGCACGCCGGTCATGATGCTTACGGCCAAGGCCGAGAAGAACGACCGCATCACGGGCTTCAACGCCGGGGCGGACGACTATCTGCCCAAGCCCTTCGCGCCCGATGAGCTCATCTGCCGCGTGCGCGCCATGCTGCGCCGCAGCGGTGAGTACCGCCCGACGGTGCTCACCTTCGGCGACGCGGCGCTCGACTGCAGCACGGGTATGCTCTCGTGCGCGGGGCAGAGCGTGCGCCTGAGCGGACGCGAGTTTCAGGTCATGGAGCTGTTTCTGCGCGCGCCGAAGGTCGTGCTCTCGGCAGAGCGCATTCTCGAGCGCGTCTGGGGCTGGGACAGCGACGCGGAGATCAACGTCGTCTGGGTGCACATTTCGAACCTGCGCAAGAAGCTCAAGGGCATTGGCTCGCGCGTGACCATCCGCGCCAACCGCGGGCTCGGCTACGTACTGGAGGCCGGCGATGATTGAACGGCTGCGCAAACGCTTCATCCGCATCGCAACGCTGGCCGTTGCGGGCGTTTTGCTGCTGCTGTGCGTGACGGTGAATGCGGCGAACTACATCTCCGCCGACCGGCAGCTGACGCAGATGCTGCGCATGATCTGCGACAATCAGGGCACGGTGCCGCACTTTCCGCCCGACGGCGGCAAGCACGGGCAGAAGCCCGGTGGTCCGTTCACGCCCGAGACGCCGTACTCCACGCGCTACTTCGTGCTGCGCTATGATGGTGACGGCGATCTCGAGCAGGCGGATCTGACGCACATCGCCGCCGTGTCCGAGGACGACACGGCGCAGTATCTCACTGCTGCGCTGCGCCACGGCGCGGGCTTCGGCTACACGGCGGGGTATAAATACTACGTTGTCCACACGGACACCGACCGCTGGATGGCCATCTTCCTCGACAGCTATCAGCAGATGCACGCAGTCGTGACGTTTGTGTGGATGTCGCTGGCGGCGATGGCCGTGTGCGTGGTGCTGGTGTATGGCATCGTCGTGCTCTGCTCGCGCCGGGCCATCGCGCCGGTCATTCAGGCGTCCGAGCGGCAAAAGCAGTTTATCACCGACGCCTCGCACGAGCTCAAAACGCCCATCACCGTCATCGCCACGAGCTTGAAGGTGCTGGAGATGGAGGTCGGGCAGCAAAAATGGATCGACAAGGCGGAAAGCCAGACCGAAAAGCTCACGCAGCTCGTTAACGCTCTTGTCACGCTCTCGCGCATGGACGAGGAAACCTCACCCCTGCAGATGGCGGACTTTCCGGTCAGTGATGCGCTCACGGAAACGGCGGAGTCGTTTCGCGATTTTGCGGCGTCCGCCGGTCATGCGCTCGACGTGCGCGTGACGCCCGGACTGCACTATTGCGGCGACGAGTATGCCATCCGGCAGCTTGTGTCGATCCTGCTCGACAACGCCGTCAAGTATGCTGCGCCGGAGGCATCCATCGTCTTTTCTCTGGAAAAGGGGCGGCACGGTGTCGTCATCCGCACGGAAAACCCGTGCGATGCGCTCGACACGGCTGCGCTCGGCCGGCTCTTTGACCGCTTTTACCGCGCAGACCCCGCCCGCAGCGGCGAGACCGGCGGTTTTGGCATCGGTCTCGCCATTGCGCGCAGCATCGCCGAGGGGCATCACGGCACGATCCGCGCCGAGAGCCCCGACGGCTGCACAGTCATATTTACGGCAGAATTGAGGTGAAAACTGCGATGAAGCATATGCGTATCCTGATTTTTGTCCTTGCGCTCGCGCTGCTGTGCGCGGGCTGCGCATCCGGCGGCACGGCGGAGGCAACACCCGCCCCGGATATGAGCGATCTCCCGCTCGACGGCGGCTATGCCTACCTGCGCGTGGAGGTCCTCTCGTGCGACAAGGACGCCAAGACGCTGGAGGTGCGCGTGCTCGATTTCGGCGACGCGGAGGGCGTGAACGTCGGCGCGGTTCCGGTGGGCACACAGGGCACGGCCGACTGCGCCGACCTGCTGTCGATGGCCATGATGATCGACTCCGGCGAGTGGATCATCACCTACGCAGACCTCGGGCAGCAGACGTTCCCGCTGCGGCTGACGTCGATCGAGAACCCGGAGCACTTCGCCGAGCGCGCGGGAAAATAAAAAAGACCGGCTGAGGTTTTTCCTCAGCCGGTCGTTCGTATTACCAGAATTTCTTTCGCTTGCACACCCACAGGCTGATGCCCACGATCACGATGCTCACGACGACGATGACCGGGTAGCCGTACTTCCACGTCAGCTCCGGCATACCGGCAAAGTTCATGCCGTACCACCCGACGAGCAGCGTCAGCGGCAGGAAAATGGTCGTCACGATCGTCAGGATCTGCATGATGCGGTTTTGCCGGATGTCGATCTCCGCCTGAAAGAGGCTCTGCACCTGCGTACACGATTCGCGCAGCAGCTGCGATTCCTCGCGCAGACGGATCACCCGATCCTCGAACATGCGAAACAGCAGCTGCTCGCCGTCGGAGAAGAAGCCGTTTTCGTTCTCACGCAGCTCACAGGCCACGTCGTCGAGCTGCGAGTAGTAGCGAAACCAGGCGCTGGTCTCCTTGCGCAGCGCAGTCATCGGCGCGGAAAAACCGTCAAGCTCATCTGCCAGTACCCGGTCCTCGAGCGCCTCGATGCGGTCGGCAAGCTTTTCGAGCCGGTGCAGGTCGCGGGCGATGAGCTGCTCAAAAAAGTCGTAGAGGAACCGGCCGACACTGCCGTCGGTCCAGCGCTTTTCCCGGGCGATGCGGCGCAGCACCCCCTGCAGCGCGTTCTCGTCGTCCACGAGCACGACGCGCGCCGCCGTGACGAGATAGCCGCAGGCGAGCGGCTTGCCGTCCTTGCCCTGGCACGGCAGCACGAGCGTGCCGGACAGGCAGTCCGAGCGCACCTCGGCCTTGCACACGCGCGCATCGCGCGCCGGCGGTGTGTGGTGCAGCGTCCGCTCCAGACCGGGCAGCGCCGGCTGGTGCGACAGCTCTTCGGACGTCAGCAGCACGACGGCGGGCTGTTCGGGCGCAGGCTGCCGCTCCTGCTGTGTGAGCGTCTGCCCGATGGTATACCAATACAAAAGAGACCCCTCCTCTGAAAACGCGGTGTTGCTTTTATTGTAGCACGCCGTGCGCACGCGCACAACGTCCGGCTGGAATTTTCCGTACGAATGTGCTATACTGGGCAAAATCAAACGTCTGGGGGAAACTGCATGGTCGTCTATTATACCGGCACGGGCAACAGCCGCTATGTTGCCCAGCGCTTCGCCGCCGCGCTCGGCGACGATCTGATCACCGCGAATGAATATATCAAAAATGACACGCCTGCCGCACTGCACTCCGACCGGCCGTGGGTGTTCGTCTCGCCGACCTACGGCTGGCAGATCCCGCACATCTTTGCCGATTTTCTGCGCCGCGGCAGCTTCACCGGCAGCCGGGAGGCTTACTTTGTCATGACCTGCGGCACCGAGATCGGCAACGCCGGCAGCCGCATCGCCGCGCTGTGCGCGGACATCGGGCTTTCTTACCGGGGCGTGCTGGAGGTCGTGATGCCGGAAAACTACGTCGCCATGTTCTATGTGCCGGGCGCAGAGGAGTCTGCGCAGATCATCGCAGCGGCACAGCCGTCGATCGACGGGGGCATCGCCTGCGTGCAGCGCGGGGAAGCGTTCCCGGAGCCGAAGGTCGGCCTCATCGACCGCTTCAAGACCCACCCGGTGAACGGCATCTTCTACAAGTTCTTCGTCAAGTCCGGACCGTTCACGGTCTCGGATGCGTGCATCGGCTGCGGCAAGTGCGCGCTGAGCTGCCCGGTCAACGGCATCGACATCGTCGAGCGAAAGCCGCACTGGAACGGCGCGTGCACGCACTGCATGGCCTGTATCTGCGGCTGTCCGGTCAACGCCATCGAGTACGGACGCAAGAGCCGGGGCAAGCCACGCTATCAGTGCCCGGAGTATAAATAAGAAACGATCCCCGCACCGTTCATCCGGCGCGGGGATCGCTGTTTACAGATAGCATTCCGGCCGCCGCTGCCTGAGATACGGGCGCTTGTGCTCGCGCCAGAGCCGCGCCTCGGCGAGGTCGAGCTCCTGCACGATGAGCCGCTCGCGGTCGTCGGCCTTGCAGATCACGTCGCCGCTCGGGTGCACGATGAGCGACTCGCCGGCGAAGTCCATCCCGTCCTCACACCCCACGCGGTTGCACATGGCGACGAAGATCTGCGTTTCGCCCCGCATACTGCGGGAAAAACGGCGTGAGCTGCACCTCCGGGAAAAACAGCAGGTCGCTACCCGCGGCGGCGTCGCAGAAGGCGAGAGATTTTTTCAGGTTTTCGTCCATGCTTCCGGTCATGGACATCTGCGCCATGGCAAGCTTCATACACTTGCTCCTTTCATGCGTCCTGCACGGTCAGATGCAGCACGTCCGGACGCGCGTAGTGGCCGCACACATCGAGCTCCATGCGGCTGGCGGGCACGAGATGCATATCAAGGTCGGCATAGAGGATGTCCTCACTGTCCCACACCGGCTGCACGACATAGTGGCCGTAGGGATCAACGATACAACTGCCGCCGCGGCAGGGAATGTCGTTCAGGCGCGCGATCTCGTCCGGGCAGTGCAGCCCGGCGGGGTAATCCGCGCGGTGAAAGACCATGTCGCAATTGATGAAATAGCACCGGCCCTCGAGCGCGATGTGCTGCACGGTGGCCTGCCATTCGGGGTTGTCGTTCGTGTTCGGCGAGATGTAGAGCGTCACGCCCTTTTCGTACAGCGCCGTGCGTGCCAGCGGCATATAGCTCTCCCAGCAGATGAGACTGCCCATCGGCCCCCACGGCGTGTCCACGACCGGGAAATACCCGCGGTCGGCATCGCCCCAGACCACGCGCTCCGCGCCCGTGGGCTTGAGCTTGCGGTGCACGGGCGCGAGCGTGCCGTCCGGGCAGAAGATGAGGTTGGAATTGTAGAGCGTGCCGGTCACGCCGTCGCGCTCCGATACACCGATGCTCACGTATGCGCCCGCGGCCTTTGCCGCTGCGGCGAGGCGCTCCGTCTCCGGGCCGGGCACGACGATGGAGTTGTCGCAGTAAAGCTGCCAGTCCTTGCGGCCGTCCTCGTTGCGCGCGCCGACCGTGAAGCCGAACGTCATGCCGTAGGGGTAGCCGGGGATGAACAGCTCCGGAAACACGATCAGCTCCGCGCCGCTGCGGGCGCATTCCGCGATCAGGTGCACGGCCTTGTCCGTGCACGCGGTCTTGTCAAACAGCACCGGTGCCGCCTGTACGACGGCGATGCGGCACGTCGGTTTGAGATCCTTCATAGGTAAGCCTCCTTGCACTGGTATGTTTCTGCCCTTAAAATAACACGGTCCTGATAGGAATTCAAGACGCAAAAACGCCCGCATACCATGCGGGCGTTTTCGGCAGCTTTTCAAAGACCTCGTAGAGTTTGCGCCCGCAGGCGCAAAGAAAGTCCAATCATTTTCTCCGGCGACATGTGCGGCGGAGAAAATACCGCTCGGCTCGCAAACGTGCGCGCATGGCGCGTGCGCTGCAGCGAGCCGCGATCTTTTCAAACGAGAGCCCAACGCAGTGGGTCTCGTTTGAGCGTGTCAAAACTCTGTTTGACGCGCAAAAACGCCCGCACAGTGTGCGGGCGTTTCCGGCTTGGCAATTTTCGCAAAAGGCTCAGGCAGCCTTGGCCTTGTCCGGGACGATCTTGTGCGCGATCACACACAGAAGCATCGTGGCGGCCATGTCGGGCAGCGTGTTGCCGACCGGGATGTCCACGGTCATGAGCACGCGGTAGAGCACGAAGCCCAGCACCCAGACGACGGCGTTGCACACGTCCAGCTTTCCGCGCGCACCGCCGCGGTGCAGCAGGAAAAAGTCCGTGATCTGGATGGCGATCATCGGCGCGAACACCGAACCGATGAGGTAGAGGAAGTTCGTGATGTCGTCCATCGGGAAGCAGATGGCGCAGATCGTGCCGATGACGGTCACGATGAGCGCGGCATACTTGCCGTTGATCTTCTTCGACAGGGACTCGGCCGAGATGCCGGCGCTGTACGCATCGAGGAAGGTCGTCGTGACGGTCGAAAGGATGAGGATGAGCAGCGCGGCCACGCCGAGACCGGCCTTGACCATGATCAGCGCGATGTCGCCCTCGCCGGTGAAGATGGCGGCGCCCATGCCGATGAGATACATCCAGCAGCTCACGACGCCATAGGTCAGCGTGCTCAAGAGCGTGGCGGCAAAGGGCTTTTCGGCCTCGCGCGTATAGTCGGAGATGAGCGGCAGCCACGACAGCGGCATGGCCACGGCGAGCTCGACTGCCGCGCCGAAGCTCAGGCTGTCGTCCGGCGTTGTGACGGGTGTGCCGCCGCGAAACACCACCACGCACAGCACGATCGAGAGGATGAACAGCGCAGCCATGGCGATCTTGTTGACCCAGCCGAGATTTTTGATGCCGATGGCGATCCACAGCACGATCAGCCCGCCGATGACCAGACACCATACCCATTTGCCGATGCCGAGTACGGTGTTCGTGGCCAGCGCGCCGTCATAGATCATGATCGACGTCCAGCCGACGAGCTGCAGCACGTTGAGCGCCGCGAAAAACAGGCAGCCGATGCGGCCGAAGCTCAGCTCGACCGTGCCCATGGCGCTGAGGCCGGTGCGGCCGCCGATGAGGCCCGCGAAGAAAAACATCGCACAGCCGATGACGTGACCGAGCAGGATGGCAAGCAGACCCTTGGTGAAGCCGAGGGGCGCGAAATACGTGCCGGTGAGGATCTCGGCGATGGACACGGCCGCACCGAACCAGATGAGGCCGTTCTGGAAGCTGGACGTCTTTTTCATCTTCCGGCCTCCTGACGGTATTCGGGCTTGAGGTCAAACGCGTGGTCCATCGGACCGGAGCCCGCGCCGAGGTCGAGCATGGCGGCCAGCGCGCCGGAGAGATACGCCTTCGCGCGCTGCACGGCCGTGTCGAGATCATAGCCCTTGGCGAGGTTTGCTGCGATCGTGCTCGAGAGCGTGCAGCCTGTGCCGTGAGTGTTGGGGTTGTCGATGCGCTTGCCGTTGAACCACGCATAGCCGCCGTCGCGGTACAGGAGGTCGTTGGCGTCGTTGAGCCGGTGTCCGCCCTTGCACAGCACGGCACAGCCGTAGCGCTCGCTGATGACCTTTCCTGCGGCGATCATGTCGTCGGGAGAGGTGATGGACAGCCCCGAGAGCACCTCCGCCTCCGGGATGTTGGGCGTGAGCACGGTGGCAAGCGGAAGCAGCCGCGCCTCCAGTGTGGCGATGGCGTCCTCGGAGATGAGGCGCGCGCCGCTCGTGGCGACCATCACGGGGTCGACGACGATGTTCTTCGCCCCGTAGTGCTGCAGCCGCTCGGCGATGACCTCGATGAGGCCGGAGGATGCGACCATGCCGATCTTCACCGCGTCGGGCCGGATGTCGGTAAAGACGCTGTCGATCTGCTGGGCGAGAAACTCCGGGGTCACTTCAAAAATACCCTGTACGCCGGTCGTGTTCTGGGCGGTCAGCGCCGTGATCGCACTCATGGCAAATACGCCATTCATGGTCATGGCTTTCAGATCGGCCTGAATACCGGCGCCTCCGCTGGAATCGCTTCCGGCGATCGTTAATGCTGTTTTCATATTCTGTCTCCTTTTCAGCATCAATTTTGTTGAGCGACAGAAAGTGGTGCCCCCGATCTGCCGCTGTTTTTATTTGTATCTGCGCCTGTGCGCAGAGGGGGTCAAAGCTCCAGCGCTGCGCGCACGGCGGTCTTGAGCGCGCGCGTGGCGGCGGGGATGTCCGGCTGCGCGAAGATCGCGCTCACGACGGCGACGCCGACGATGCCGCTGCCGGCAAGCTTTGCGACGTTGTCCTTCGAGATGCCGCCGATGGCGATGACGGGGATGGACACGGCCGCGCAGATCTCGCGCAGGGTGTCATAGCTCACGGCGTTGGCGTCGGTCTTTGTCCCGGTCGGGAACACGGCGCCCACGCCGAGATAGTCTGCGCCCTCGCGCTCGGCCAGCAGCGCATCCTCTACGGTCTGCGCCGACACGCCGAGGATCTTGTCCGGGCCGATGAGCGCGCGCACTTTTCCGGCCGCCATGTCGCTCTGGCCGACGTGCACGCCGTCGGCGTCCGTTTCGATGGCGAGCGCCACGTTGTCATCGAGCACGAACGGCACGCCGTACTGCCTGCACAGCGCCTTGAGCGCGATGGCCTCTTCTTTGAAATGTGCCTCGTCGAGTTCCTTCTCGCGCAGCTGCAAAAACGTTGCGCCGCCCTGCAGCGCCTGCTCGGCCTGCTCGTAGAGCGTCTGGCCGTGCAGCCACGAGCGGTCGGTCACTGCATAGAGCAGCAGGGAAGCATTATCGCAGTTCATACTTGGCTCCTTCCTCCAGCGCGTCGCCGGTCATGTTGAAGATTGCATCAATGATACGGTTGCGGTAGGTGCTGTTGCCTTCGCCGGGCTGCATATTCGCCCAGGCGATCTCGCCAGCGAGCCCCATCATGCACACGGCGGCAGCCGCGGCTTCGAGTTTGTGCCCGGGGTTTGCGACGAGAAACGCCGTCGTCAGCGCCGAGAGCTGGCAGCCCGTGCCGGTGATGCGGCTCATCTCCGGGCGGCCGTTGCGGATGCACCAGCAGCGCTCGCCGTCGCTCACAAGGTCGATCGCGCCGGTCACGGCGATGATGCAGCCGGCCTGTCTGGCGAACGCCTTGACCAGCGCCACGCCGTCGTCGAGGTTCGCCTCCGTCACGGCATCGACCGCATCGGCGTCCACGCCCTTGGTCGTGCCGCTGCCGGTGCAGAGGGTCTTGATCTCGGAGATGTTGCCGCGCACGGCGTCAAAGCGCACCTCGCGCATGAGGCGGTTGGCCGTGTCGGTGCGCAGGCGGCTCGCGCCCGCGCCCACAGGGTCGAGCAGGACGATGTGGCCGAGCTCGTTGGCCTTCCTGCCGGCAAGGAACATGGAGGGGATGGTGTTTTTGTTGAGCGTGCCGATGTTGATGTTCAGGCCGCCGCAGATGCTCGTGATGTCCTCGACATCGTCTGCGTCGTCGGACATGATCGGCGAGCCGCCGGCCGCCAGCAGGACGTTTGCGACGTCGTTGACGGTGACGTAGTTTGTGATGTTGTGCACGAGCGGCGTTTTCGCGCGCACGTTTTCCAGCATGGTCTTGAGGATCTGCTCCATAGTCAAAAGCTCCTTTCGGGGTGTAAAAAACAGCAGCGCCCGTAAAGAGTGCTGCTGTTGCGGTCCGGCAGTATGAATCCCTACGTTGGCATTGTCCAAATCAGGTGTGCGGGTCTAAGCGGATGCTTACTCTCAGCCGAGCGGCTCCCCGTGTTTGTTCACTTCATGATAGGACGAAACCGCCGGCTTGTCAAGGCAGGAATGTAAAATCTTCACCGCTTTGCGGCACGGGGACTTTACACGGCCGCGGTTTCAGACTTTACACGCGCTGTGTAAAACAGAAACGTGAGCTTGTAAGCGCCAAAATCTTGAATGTTACAGGAGAAAGAGATGAACCATTCCAACGTATCGGGTCCCGCCTGCTGCCGCCCGCGTTTTTTCGCATTTGCTGCTGTATTTTGGTTGCAATCGGGCCTCCGGCATGATACAGTTAAGATGCCGTGTTACAGCTGCTTTTACACAAGGGCGGCTGTGGATTTTACACGGTGGGAAGGAATACAGTTGTGCGGCCCTGCGCCGCGCATATGTAGGAGACTATATTAACAGGAGGAAGAAATGAAAACCAAAATGCACAATGGAAGCAGACTGCTGTCGCTGCTGCTGGCGGTAGTCCTTGTCTTCACGCTGACGGTTCCGGTGCTTGCGGCGGAAAAGCCGCAGGACATGAACCTGAGGATCGCCGTCATGTCCGACCTGCACTATCTCTCGCCGGATATGATCGCAGACACGGAGGACTTTGAGCATGCGCTCAACAGCGACCGCAAGCTGCTCAAGGAGAGTTCATCCGTCCTTCACGAGATGCTCGAGCGCGTCCGCGCGGACAAGCCTGACATCCTTCTCGTGTCCGGCGACCTGACCAAGGACGGCGAGCAGGAGTGCCACGCGGCGCTGGCAAAGCAGCTGCAGCAGCTGCAGCAGGATGTTCCGGGTCTGAAGATCTATGTCATCAACGGCAACCATGACATCCGCAATTACAATGCCAAGAACTTCAACACCGCCGACGGCAAGGCTGTGCCTGCCACGCGCACGGAGCCGGAGGACTTCAAGCGCATCTACGACTTTGTCTACTCCGACCCGACCGTCCTTGCGACCTTCACCCCGGCCGAGGGCAATAAGGCCGGCGGCCTGTCCTATGTTGCGCGGCCGGTCGAGGGCCTGACCGTGATCGCCATGGATACCTGCCGCTACAGCTCGGACAACACCTCTATCGGTGACGACGAGCATGAGACGAGCGGCGCCATCAGCGCCGACCTGGAAAAGTGGGTCATTGAGCAGACCGCTGCCGCGAAGGCGCGCGGCGACCTTGTCATCGGTCTGGAACACCACGGTCTGGTGCCGCACTTTGACGTGCAGCCCACCATCCTGCCCATGTACCTTGTCAACGGCTATGAGCGCATTGCGCAGGAGTATGCCGATGCCGGCATGAGCGTTGTCTTCACCGGCCATATGCACGCGGTCGACATCGCCGCCATGACCACGGCCGCCGGCAACACCTTCTATGACATCGAGACCGGCTCTGCGCTGACGTATCCGTGCCCGGTCCGCTTTGTCGATCTGCGCCGCAGCACGGTCGGCGGTGAGACCAACACCTACATGAGCGTGAGCACCAAGACGCACATCGGCCCCATCCATTATACCGATCCCGCCACGGGCGTTGCGTATGTGATCGACGACCTGACCGAGTATGCCCGGGAATTCGGCTTCACGACCGATATGCTCAAGACGGTCGCGGGTGACTTCATCAAGTCCTTCTTCGGCAAATACCTGCCGAACGACACGTGGCCGGTCACAAAGATCATCGCGAACATCGACCAGATCATTGACGACGTGGCGGCCGTCCCGATCGCCGAGGGCAACAACCTGCTCGACTTCGCCAACTGGATCTATCGCTGCAACCTCGCCGGTGAGGATGACGGCAACTACCCCGCATGGGTGCAGTCCGGCATCGACCAGCTCAAGAGCGGCGCACTGCTCGATCAGGTGCTTGACATCGTTGCCAAGGACGCGTTCGGCCGCGGCAGCGTGCTGTTCACGAAGTTCCAGGGCCTGTTCACCAAGTACCTCAAGAGCCAGCTCAACGACCTGCTCGTGAAGATCGTCGTCTCCATGAGCGTGGACAACAACTGCCCCGACGACAACGATAAGACCATTCTGCTCGAGGGCAGCAATGCGCAGGTGCGCCTCCTGCCCGTCACCGGCAGCAGCACTGCGACCACGCAGGCATATGTGCAGGGTGACACTGCCACGGTGTTCCTGACCAGCCGTCAGCTCCGTGCGGCGACCGGTGCGCAGTCCGGCGTGGCCGTGACGGTCGATGCCACCGACCCCGCCGTGGGTACGGTCGTCCTCTCCGGCCGCTCGATCGCCAATGCGTGCGATGCGGGTGCTGCAGCGCTGCAGGTGAAGTTCCGGTCCGGCACGGTCACGCTCGATGCGCGTGCGCTCGCGGCGCTTGACCTGCACAAGGATGTCGCCGTCTCGCTTGCAAGCGGCGCTTCTCTCAACGCCGCGCAGCAGCGTGCCCTCGGCTCGCAGGCCGCTACGGCGACGCTTGCCAATGCTTCCGTTCTGGTTGACGGTGCGGCGGCGAGCTGTCCTGCCGGCAGTGTGCGTGCCGCAGTGGCCGTGAACGCGGCGGACGATCTGACCGCGTGGAGCCTCGCGGACGACGGCAGCATCTCCGCCGTCGGCGGCGCTTACGACGCCGGACAGCAGACCTACGCCTTCGATGTGGTCAACGGCGTGACGGCCATCGCGCGCTTTCCGTTCACGGACGTGGTCGCCGGCACGTGGTACTACGGCGCGGCGGCGTATGCCTACAACAACGGCCTCTTCGCCGGCATGACGCCGACGACCTTCGCGCCGAATGCCACCATGACGCGCGCCATGCTCGTGTCCGTGCTGTGGCGCCTCGCGGGTGCGCCCGCGCCGAAGGCACCCAACACGTTCGTGGATGTGCCGGACGGCGCATGGTATACCGACGCGGTCACGTGGGCTGCGGAAAACGGAGTGGTCTCCGGCATCGGCGGCAGCCGCTTCGATCCCAGCGGCTTCGTCACGCGCGAGCAGACGGCCGAGATCCTCTATAACTACGCGCACAGCAAGGGCTATGACGTCAGCGCGCGCGCCGACCTCACGGCGTTCCCGGATGCCGGCAGCGTGTCCGGCTGGGCGGAGAAAGCGCTCTCCTGGGCGAATGCCGCCGGCCTCATCAACGGCACCGTGCGCGACGGACAGACGATCCTCGCCCCGCAGGGCAGTGCCTCGCGCGCACAGGTCGCCATGATCCTCATGAACTACGTCGAGCACGTGGTCAACGCGTAAATCCTCTTTTCAAAGCAATCTCCTCTGCGCGGGCGGCAGCTGCCGCCCGCGCTTTTTCATCGCCTTTGCATATCTGATGAAGGATGCGATGCAAAAAAAGTGCGAATTTGTATAAATTTGCAGTTGACATTTCGCCGCGAAGTTTTTATACTCAAACCATCGAGATCATTTTTACAAGATCGGAGCTATGAATATGAACCGCAGCTTCTATTTTGCATACGCTTATTACTTTACTATGCTGCAATAGTAAGGCTGATTTGTGATGCAAAAAAGAGCTCGGATATCGGGTTTGTTTCATGCGGCACAGGTTGAGCCTGTGCCGCATTTTCTTTTTGATATCCAAGAAATCTGCAACATTGTATCGGAGGTAATCATCATGATCGTCGTACTCAAACATGGCGTGGAAGCGGCAAAGCGCACGCAGCTCATCGACTGGCTCAAGGCTCAGGGGCTGGTCATCCACATTTCCGAGGGCGAATATCAGACCGTGCTCGGTCTCGTCGGCGACACGACCAACGTGGACATGGACCTGATCGCGAGTCTCGGCATCGTCGACAGCGTCAAGCGCGTGAGCGAGCCCTTCAAGTGCTGCAACCGCAAGTTCCACCCGGAGGACACCGTCGTCGAGGTCGGCGACGTGAAGATCGGCGGCGGCAACTTCGTCATGATCGCGGGGCCGTGCTCCGTGGAGTCCGAGGAGCAGATTGTCGCGGTCGCACAGGCAGTCAAGGCCTCCGGCGCGAACATCCTGCGCGGCGGCGCGTTCAAGCCCCGCACCTCGCCCTACGATTTTCAGGGGCTCAAGGCCACCGGCATCGAGCTGCTCAAAACGGCGCGCGCGGCCACCGGCCTGCCGATCGTGACCGAGATCATGGGCGTGGAGCATCTGCCGCTGTTTGAGGACGTGGACATCATTCAGGTCGGCGCGCGCAATATGCAGAACTTCGATCTCCTGCGGGAGCTCGGCAAGCTGCGCAAGCCCATCCTGCTCAAGCGCGGCCTGGCCAGCACGCTCAAGGAGCTGCTCATGAGCGCCGAGTACATCATGGCCGGCGGCAACGAGCAGGTCATCCTCTGCGAGCGCGGCATCCGCACGTTTGACGACTACACGCGCAACACGCTCGACCTCGCGGCCGTGCCCATGCTCAAGGAGCTGACGCATCTGCCGGTCATCGTCGACCCGAGCCATGCGACCGGCATCGCCCGCCTCGTCGAGCCGATGGCGCTCGCTGCGACCGCCTGCGGCGCGGACGGCCTCATCATCGAGGTGCACAATGACCCCATGCACGCCCTGTGCGACGGGGCGCAGTCCCTGCGTCCGGAGGTCTACGACGATCTCGCGCGCAAGGTGCGCAGCGTCCGTGAGGTGCTTGCCAAATGACGGTCGGGATCGTTGGTCTGGGGCTGATCGGCGGCTCCTTTGCAAAGGCCTATCATGCAGCTGGCGCGACCGTGCTCGCGTGCAACCGCAGCCGCAGTGTGCTCGATTTTGCCATGATGAGCGGCGCGGTCGACGGTGAGCTCACGCAGGACAATGTCTCCGCGTGCGATCTCGTGCTCATCGCGCTCTACCCGGAGGCGACGGTTGACTGGTTCCGCAGCATGGCGGCGCATATCGGATCGCACCCCGTGGTGATCGACTGCGGCGGCACGAAGCGCACCATCTGCGCGGCGTGCTTTCCGATCGCGCAGGAATACGGCGTCACGTTCCTCGGCGGCCACCCGATGGCCGGCACGCAGTACTCCGGCTTCAAGAATGCGAAGGCGGATCTGTTTCACGGCGCGCCGATGGTCATCGTGCCGCCGGACTTTGACGATGTGCTGCTCTTTGACCGCGTCAAGCAGCTGCTCAAGCCCGCGGGCTTTGCGCGCTTCTCGTTCACGACGGCGCAGGCGCACGACGAGATGATCGCCTTCACCTCGCAGATGGCGCATGTGGTCTCGAATGCCTACATCAAGAGCCCCACGGCCGCGCAGCACAAGGGTTTTTCCGCCGGGAGCTACAAGGACATGACCCGCGTCGCGTGGCTGAGCCCCGAAATGTGGGCCGAGCTCTTTCTGGAAAACAAGGACAATCTGCTCCATGAGCTGGACATATTCATGGCGCATCTGGGCGAGTACCGCGATGCGATGGCGCGCGATGATCTGCCCGCGCTCACGCGCCTGCTCGACGAGGGCCGCCGGCGCAAGGAGGAGGTGGACGGCCGATGACGACCATCCACGTGACCGCCTCGCGCGATTATGATGTGCTCGTGCAGCCGGGGCTGCTCGACGATGCGGGCACGCACATCGCGCGCACGCTCGGCGCCGGGCGCACGGCGGCCGTCGTCGCGGGTGAGACCGTGGCGGGGCTGTATGCCGCGCGGCTGGAGGCGTCGCTCACGCGCGCGGGCTTTCGGGTCGTGACGTTTACCTATCCCGGCGGCGAGCACTGCAAGACGCTCGCCACCTACGCCGCGCTGCTGGACTTTCTGGCGGCGCACCGCCTGAGCCGCAGCGACCTCATCGTCGCGCTCGGCGGCGGCGTGACCGGTGACCTTGCGGGCTTTGCCGCCGCGACGTACCAGCGCGGCATCCCGTTCGTGCAGGTGCCGACGACGCTGCTGGCCGCGGTGGACTCCTCCGTCGGCGGCAAGACGGCCGTGAATCTGGACAGCGGAAAAAATCAGGTCGGCTGCTTTTACCAGCCGAGCCTCGTGCTCTGCGACCCGGACACGCTGCGCACCCTCCCGCCGGAGGAATACCGCAACGGCTGCGCCGAGGTCATCAAGTATGCCGTGCTGCGCAGCGCGCCGTTCTTTTCCGAGCTGCGCGCGCAGCCGGTCAGCGCGCAGGTGGGGCACGTCATCGCGACGTGTGTCGGCATGAAGCGCGATCTGGTCGCGGCGGATGAATTTGACCGCGGCAGCCGTCAGCTTCTGAATCTCGGGCACACGTTCGGCCACGCGGTCGAGGCGTGCAGCGGCTACACCGTGCCGCACGGCTGCGGCGTAGCCATCGGCATGGCCATCATCGCGCGCGCCGCCGCCAGACGCGGCATCTGTACGGACGAGACCTGCGCGCAGATCCTCGCGCTCCTGCGGCAGTACGGTCTGCCGACGGAGACGGACTTTTGCCGCGATGCGCTCGCGGATGCCGCGCGCGCGGATAAAAAGATCGCCGACGGGGCGCTGCACCTCATCGTGCCGGAGTGCATCGGCTGCTGCCGCATCGAGACGATTCCGGCGGCGGACATCCCCGCGTGGCTCGCGGACGGAGGCATCGTATGAATCAGACCGTTTGTCCCGGGGCGCGCACGGGCAGCGTGCGCATCCCGGCCTCGAAATCACAGGCGCACCGCCTGCTCATCTGCGCCGCGCTCGGCGCGCAGCCGGTGGCGCTGCGGTGTGACGGCATCTCGGCCGATATCGCCGCCACGGTGCACTGCCTGCGCGCCCTCGGCGCGGACATCATGGACGACGGCGCGGGCACGCTGCGCGTCGTCCCCATTGCCGGGGAAATGCCGGTGCACGCCGATCTCTTTTGCGGCGAGAGCGGCTCGACGCTGCGCTTTCTGCTGCCGGTCGCGGGGGCGCTCGGCGCGGACGTGACCTTCCACATGGAGGGACGGCTGCCGCAGCGGCCGCTGGCCCCGCTCGACGCGGTGCTTGCGGCGCACGGCATGACCCTCCGGCGCGACGGTGCGCTGCTGCACGCCGGCGGGCAGCTTCGCCCCGGGGACTATGCACTGCCGGGCGACGTGTCCTCGCAGTACATCTCCGGCCTGCTCATGGCGCTGCCGCGTCTGGCGGGGGAGAGTACCCTGACCGTGACGGGCGGGCTCGAATCTGCAGGTTATATCGCCATGACGGAGGACGCGCTGCGTCTGTCCGGCATCCGCCTGAAAAAGAGCGGCAGGACGTACACCATCCCCGGCGGCCAGACGGCGCAGCTCCCGGCACAGTGCCGTGTGGAGGGCGACTGGTCAAACGCCGCGTTTTTCCTGTGCATGGGTGCGCTCTCGCCCGCGGGCATCACGGTCACGGGGTTGGCTGCGGCGTCGTCTCAGGGGGATCGTGCAGTGCTGGAGGTTTTGCGCCGCTTCGGCGCGGACGTGCACGCGCAGCCGGATGCCGTCACCGTCCGGCGCGGCGCGCTGCACGGCATCACGATCGACGCCGCGCCCATCCCGGATCTTATCCCGGTGCTGAGCGTCGTTGCCGCGCTTGCCGGCGGCGAGACGCAGATCGTCAACGCTGCCCGTCTGCGGCTCAAGGAATCCGACCGCATCGAGAGCACGGCCGCCATGCTGCGCGCGCTCGGCGCGCGGGTGACGGTGTGCGCAGACGGCATGACCGTGCGCGGACGTCCGGCGCTCACCGGCGGCACGGTCGACCCGCAGCATGACCACCGCATCGCCATGGCGGCGGCCGCCGCAGCCTGCGGCTGCACGGCGCCCGTCACGGTGCAGGACCGCACCTGCACCGACAAATCCTATCCCCGCTTCTGGGCGGATCTGGCCGCACTGGCCGCCGTCCCCGCAGCGGAAGCCACGAAATCAAACGAAGGAGCATGACCATGGAACTTAGTGACTATCGCCGCCAGATCGACGACATTGACAGCCAGCTGCTTGCGCTGTTTTACCGGCGCATGGACGTCGCGGCGCAGATCGGCGGCTACAAGAAGGCGCACAACCTGCCGGCACTCGACGCCGGGCGTGAGCGCGCGAAGCTGCAGCAGATCGCCGACAGCGCGCCGGAGGCGCTGCGTGATTACACGGTGTCGCTCTATTCGCTCATTTTCGAACTCAGCCGCAGCTGCCAGAACCGGCTGCTCGGCATCACGAGTCCGCTGACGGCCGAGATCGAGCACGCCATCGCGCACACGCCGCCGCTGTTTCCGGAGCACCCCGCCGTCGCCTGCCAGGGCGTGGAGGGCGCGTACTCGCAGCTCGCGTGCGACCGGCTGTTCACACTGCCGAACGTGTTTTACTGTGCGACGTTTGATGCGGTGTTCTCCGCCATTGAAAAGGGCCTGTGCCGCTACGGTGTCATCCCGGTGGAAAACAGCACGGCGGGCTCGGTCAACGCGGTGTACGATCTCATGATGCGCCACAACTTCCGCATCGTGCGCAGCGTGCGCCTGAAGATCGACCACTGCCTGCTGGCGAGACCCGGCGCACAGCTGTCGGATATCAAGGAGATCTACTCCCACGAGCAGGCCATCAGCCAGTGCAGCCGCTTTTTGCAGGGGCTGCCGGGCGTGACGGTCGTGCGCTGCGAGAATACCGCCGCGGCCGCAAAGCGCGTGGCCGAGTCGGGGCGCACGGACGTCGCGGCGCTCGCCTCGCGCGCCTGCATCGGGCTCTATGGGCTCGAGAGTCTCGCCGCCTCCGTGCAGGATCAGGGCAACAACTATACGCGCTTTGTCTGCATCGCCAAGGACCTCGAGATCTATCCCGGCGCCGACCGCACGAGCCTGATGATGGTGCTGCCGCACAAGCCGGGCTCGCTGTACAAGGTGCTCTCGCGGTTTTACGCGCTCGGCATCAACCTCAACAAGCTTGAGAGCCGCCCGCTGCCGGAGCGCGACTTTGAGTTCATGTTCTATTTCGACCTCGAGACCTCGGTCTATTCGCCGCAGTTTCGCCAGCTCATGGGCGAACTGCCGGGCCTGTGTGAGGAATTTTCCTATCTCGGCAGCTATCAGGAGGTGGTATGATGCGGTGCGGACTTCTGGGCGAAAAGCTCGGCCACAGCTATTCTCCGGCCATCCACGCAGAGCTTGCGGACTATGCCTACAGGCTCTATGAGGTCGCACCGGACGCGCTCGCGGCATTTTTGACCGGCGGCGATTTTGACGCGCTCAACGTGACCATCCCGTATAAGAAGGCGGTCATCCCGTATTGTGCCGGGCTCTCACCGATCGCGCAAAAGCTGGGCAGCGTGAACGTGCTCGTCCGCCGGCCGGACGGCACGCTCTACGGCGACAATGCCGACGCCTTCGGCTTTGAATACCTCGTGCGTCATAGCGGCGTGGACATTGCCGGGAAGAAGGCGCTCGTGCTCGGAAACGGCGGCGCGTCCGCGACCGTTCAGGCCGTGCTCGCGCAGCTTGGCGCGCGCGTGACGGTCATCTCCCGCAGCGGCGAGGATAACTACGCGAATCTCGGGCGCCACGCCGATGCACAGGTGATCGTCAACACCACACCCGTCGGTATGTATCCGAACACCGGTAAGGCCGCCGTCGACCTGCGGCAGTTCCCGCAGTGCGCGCTCGTGCTCGACGTGGTGTATAACCCCGCGCGCACGGCGCTGCTGCTGCAGGCGGAGACGCTCGGCATCCCGTGGGCGGGCGGACTGTATATGCTTGTGGCGCAGGCCAAGCGCAGCTGCGAGGTGTTCACCGGCACGACCATTGACGACGGCGAGATCCTGCGCATCTACCGCCGCATGCGGCAGGAGATGGAGAACATCGTCCTCATCGGCATGCCCGGCAGCGGCAAGGGCACGATCGCGGCGCTGCTCGCCGAGCGGCTGCACCGGCCGCTGCTCGACAGCGATGCGCAGGTCGTCGAGACGGCGGGGCGTCCCATCCCGGATATCTTCGCCGCCGACGGTGAGGACGCCTTCCGCACGCTGGAGACGGCCGCGCTCGCCGAGCTCGGCAAGCGCTCGGGCGCGATCCTTGCAACGGGCGGCGGCAGCGTCTGCCGCGCGGAAAATTACCCGCTCCTGCACCAGAACGGCACGATCTTCTGGCTGCGGCGCGACCTTGCGCTGCTGCCGAAGGACGGGCGGCCCATCTCCCAGCGCAGCGACCTCGCCGAGCTCTATGCGCAGCGTGAGCCGCTGTACGCCCGCTTTGCCGACGCGGTCATAGACAACAACGGCGCACCGGAGCAGACGGTGCAGCAGATCCTGGAGGTGCTGGCATGAAATTTCTCGTCATCAACGGGCCGAACCTGAACCTGCTCGGCCTGCGTGAGCCCGCCATCTACGGCAGCCGCGATTTTGCCGCGCTGCAGGATTTCATCCGCGCAGCGGCGCGCGAAGCGGGCGTAGAGGTCGAGCTGTTCCAGTCCAACCACGAGGGCGCGATCGTCGATGCGATCCAGGCGGCCTACGGCACGGCGGACGGCATCGTCATCAACCCCGCAGCTTACACGCACACGAGCGTCGCCATTCTCGACGCGCTCAAGGCCGTGGCGCTTCCGGCGGTGGAGGTGCACCTGTCGGACGTCAGCACACGCGAGCCCTTCCGCCAGATCTCCTACGCCGGCATGGCGTGCGTGAAAACGTATATGGGGCTCGGCTTTGAGGGCTACCGGCAGGCAATCTTGTACCTGAAACAGTATCTGGAGGAGGCAAACGCATGATCTCGAAACAAATGCTCGACTGGGGCGCAAACGGCAATTCCATCCGTGAGATCGCGGCCTACGGCGAGCGCCGCGCGGCTGAGATCGGCGCGGAAAACGTCTATAACTTTTCCATCGGCAGTCCGAGCATCGACCCGCCGGACTGTGTGCACGCGGCCGTTGAGCACCTGCTGCATACCGTGCCGCCCACGCAGCTGCACGCCTATGCGCCCGCGCCGGGCATGGCGTCGGTGCGTGAAAAGGTCGCGGCCTACCTCACGCAGACGTTCGGCGAGACGTACCGCGCGCAGGATATCTATATGACCGACGGCGCGTCGAGTGCGCTGGCGATCCTGACGCGCGCGCTCCTCTGCCCGGGGGACGAGGCCATCGTGCTCGCACCGTATTTCCCGGAGTACGCCGTCTATGCCGAGGCGGCGGGCGGCAGCGTGCGCGTCGTGCCGTGCAAGGCGGATACCTTCGCGCTCGATCTCGAGGCGCTCTCCGCCGCCGTGACGGAAAAGACTGCGCTGCTCATCCTCAACTCCCCGAACAATCCCTCCGGCGTCGTCATCTCGCGCCCGGAGCTCGAGGCACTGAGCGCCATGCTGCGCGAAAAGCAGACACGCTACGGTCACCCGATCTACATCATCGCCGACGAGCCGTACCGCGAGCTGGTCTATGGCGGGGTGGAGGTGCCGTTCCTGCCTGCAATTTACCCGAACGCGATCTACTGCTATTCCTACAGCAAGACGCTGTCCCTGCCCGGTGAGCGCGTGGGCTTTCTCGCCCTGCACCCGGCCATGGACGATTACGCTGCCGTGCACGCCGCCGTGCTCGGTGCGGGGCGCGCGCTGGGGTACATCTGCGTGTCGTCGCTGTTCCAGCTTGCCGTGGCGGAGTGCCTCGGAAAGACGGCGGACATTGCGGCCTATGCCGAAAACCGCGAGCTGATCTACGGTGCGCTCACGGCCATGGGCTATCGCTGCGCGCGGCCGGACGGCGCGTTTTACCTCTTCCTCAAGTCGCCCGAGCCGGATTCGCGCGCGTTTTGCCGCCGCGCGATGGACTATGACATCCTGCTCGTTCCGGGTGATGATTTTGGCTGCCCTGGCTATGCGCGCCTTGCCTACTGCGTGGCGCGCTCACAGATCGAGCGCTCGCTCCCGGCGTTCCGGAAGCTGGCTGAGAGCTACGGGCTCTCCAAGTAAATTCAGCAGACAGAAAGCGGCGTCCCCGAGCCTTCGGGGGCGCCGCTTTTGCGTGGATGGTGTCAGGCGTACATGGCGTTTGCGGCCATGTAGTCATAGATGACTTTGCCGTGGTGCTGCTCCTGCGCCTGAATGTCGTTGAGCACGCTGCGTGCGTCGGCGTCACGAAATTCGAACACGCACGTGTCGTACAGGTGCGAGGCGTGCTTTTCCATCGTGAGCACGTCCGAGCAGAGGTAGCAGTCGTTTTGCTTTTGCGGCGAGTCTGCGCTGCTGTACGCGGCCGTGAACGTGCTTGGCACGGTTGCGGAGTCCGCAGGCTTGCAGACCGTGCCCTGCGCCATCTGCGCGATCGCGTCGAGATGCTGCTGCTCGACCTGAGCGAGCTGTTCAAACAGGTTTTTGAGCTGCGGGTCGTTGGCGCTGGCGGCGTGGCGGTGGTATTTGTCCACGCACAGCTGCTCCTGATCCTTGAGATCCTTGAGCAGGCCGGCTTCTTTTTGCGTTGGTTGCATTCCGATCACCTCACAGGCAGTATGCCCAAGCGTGCGTGCGCGCATACACCGACGGGAAAAATGCAGTGGCGTGCGCGTGAAAAATCGGGTATAATGAACTGACCTTATCGAAAAGAGAGATGCAGCTATGGCAAAGATCTATGACATCACGGACTTCTCCGCGCCGGAGCTGGATGTGTACGCCCGCCTGACGGAAAATCAGCTCGTCAACCGCGCCGACCCGGAAAATGCGCTTTTCATCGCCGAGAGCCCGCTCGTGATCGGCCGCGCGCTCGATGCGGGGTGTGAGCCGGTGTCGTTTTTGATGGAGCGCCGCCACATAGAAGGGAAGGCGTGCGAGCTCCTTGCGCGCTGCCCGGACGATATCCCGGTCTACGCGGCTGAGCTCGAGGTGCTCACGCAGCTGACGGGCTTTCACCTCACGCGCGGTATGCTCTGCGCCATGCGCCGCCCGGCGCTGCCATCTGTGGCAGAGCTGTGCACGAACGCCGCGCGTGTGGCCGTGCTGGAAAATGTGATGAACCCGACGAACATCGGCGCGATCTTCCGCTCGGCGGCGGCGCTCGGCGTCGATGCCGTGCTGCTCACGTCGGCGGGCAGCGATCCGCTCTACCGCCGCGCCGTGCGCGTGAGCATGGGCACGGTCTTTCAGGTGCCGTGGACGTACCTGCCCGCGGACGCCGACTGGCAGGAGACGCTGCACGCGCTCGGCTTCCGCACGGCGGCCATGGCGCTGCGTGACGATTCGCTGCGCATTGACGATGCGCGCCTGCGCACCTTGCCGCGCCTCGCCATCGTGCTCGGCACGGAGGGCGACGGGCTGGCCGGCAGCACGATCGCCGCGTGCGATTACACCGTGCGCATCCCCATGACGCACGGGGTCGATTCGCTCAACGTCGCCGCGGCGAGTGCCGTCGCGTTTTATCAGCTCGCGCTGCTGCGCGGCTGAGACTGTCAAAAAGTGTTACTTTTTGACAAAGAGGCTGCAGTCTGCTGCGCGCATAATTTGTGCGTCCACGGCGCACAAATTCCACACTTGCAGCCTGAGAAGTATTTTCTCCGACGCACATGTCGCCGAAGAAAATGATCTCACTTTCTTTCGCCGCTCCGGCGGCGAAACTCTACGAGGTTTTGGATAAACTGAACTCCGGCTTCCGTTCTGGAAGCCGGAGTTTTTTTTATTCTCAGATGTCGAAGCGGTCGTAGCTTCCGGCGCAGTCGAGGCAGAGCGTCTGCCCGTCGACCAGACGGATCCAGTTGGCGCCGGTCGTCTCGCCGCAGCACGCGCAGCGGTACGAGTCGAAGAGCTTCGCCTTTTCCGGCAGTGCGATGGTCGCGGGCTTGACATCGAACAGGTCAGCCGGCTCCTGCGCCTGGAAGTAGTCGAACGACTCCTCGCGCGTCATCCCCTCCGGACGGTCGCGCAGCACCAGACGCACGGACTTGCCCGTGGTGCGGTTGTAGAACGAAAACGCCTGCTTGCCGCGCATATGAAACAGCAGGTTGCCCTTGCCGACGCTGCAGCCGAGCAGCGCCTGAATGGCATCGACGCCGCAGGCGTCGTTTTCCGCGATGCACACAAGCTGCTCATCACCGGAGAAGTCCAGCTCCAGCAGCTCGGCAGCGTAGCACGCGGCCTTGTAGCCGATCGTCAGACCGCCGCAGGCGTGGCCGTGAAAGGCAACGCATTTTTCCCAATTGGTCATGATAGTTTCTCCTTTTCTTCATCGTCAATGAGTACGAGCGACTGACCCTGCACCTGCACGATGCTGCCCCTGACGCCGTAGACATCGCGCAGCGCGTCGGCATCGAAGATCTCCGCGCCGCCGTAGCGGTACACCTCGCCCTCGCGCAGCAGCAAAAAGCGGTCGCAAAAGCGCAGGGCAAGATTCAGGTCGTGGATGACGATCATCGCCGTCAGATCCTGCTCACGGCAGAGGTCGCGCGTGATCTGCAGCACCTGATACTGGTTGCGGATGTCGAGGCTGCTGGTCGGCTCGTCGAGCAGCAGGAGCGTCGGCTCCTGCGCCAGCGCGCGGGCGAGCATGACCTTCTGCCGCTCGCCGCCGGAGAGCTGGTTGAGAAACCGGCCGCGCATATTCTCCAGATTCAGATAGCGCATCGCATCGTGCACCACGTCGTGGTCATGCTCCGTCACGCCCCAGGTCATGTAGGGACGGCGGCCGAGCATGACCATGTCGTGCACGGTCATCTGCGTGTCGGGCACGTGCTGTGCGACGAAGGCCACGCGCTTTGCGATCTCGCGGTGCGAGAGCGCGAGCAGATCCTCGCCGTCGACGCGGCAGCTGCCGCTGTCGGCCGTGAGGATGCGGTTGATGCACTTGAGCAGCGTGCTCTTGCCGACGCCGTTGTTGCCGAGCACGGCCAGAAAGTGACCGCTGTCCAGCTCAAAGCTCACATCGCGCAGGATCGGGCGTCCGCCCTTGTAGTGATAGCAGAGGTGGTCGACCTGGATCATGTCTGACGCCTCCCCTTGAACAGCAGATACAAAAACAGCGGGCCGCCGAGGAACGCCGTCAGCGCACCGATCGGCAGAATGACGGGCATGATGACCACGCGCGCGACCAGATCGCTCAGCAGCAGCAGCGCCGCGCCCGCGAGCACGGAGCCGGGGATGAGATAGATGTAGTTGTTGCCGACGACCATGCGCACGATGTGCGGCGCGACCAGACCGATGAAGTTGATGAGGCCGACGTTCGACACGATGATCGAGCAGACAAGGCACGTGAGCACAACGTTTGTCAGCGTCAGCCGCTGGACGTTGATGCCGAGACTCAGCGCCGTCTCCTCGCCGGAGAGCAGGGCGTTGTAGTCCCAGCGGTGCAGATAGCAGTAGACGATCAGCAGCAGCACAGCCAGCGCCATGCCTCGCAGGGACTGCCAGCTCGTGCTGCCGAGGTCGCCGAAGGTCCAGAACACGAGCGACGAGAGCGCGACCTCATCGGCGAAGTACTGCAGCAGCGTGGTCGCGCCGGTCAGCATGGAGCTGATGGCGACGCCCGCGAGCACGATGCCCTCCGAGGAGATCTGCTTGAACCGGCTCAGGCCGAGAATGACGGCGGCGACGAGCAGCGAGCCCAGAAACGAGCACAGCGGGATGGCCCAGCTGCCCGTGTGCGTCAGGCCGAGGCCGATGATGGCGACGGCCGCGCCGAACGTCGCGCCCTGCGACACGCCGAGCGTGGAGGCCGAGGCGAGGGGGTTTCGCAGCACGGCCTGCAGAATGCAGCCCGCGAGCCCGAGCCCCGCGCCGGAGACCATGGCGGTGCAGATGCGCGGCAGGCGGTTGTTGCGGATGACGAGGTTGATCTTATTGTCCGCCGCGCGGCCGAAGATGCCCCGGATGAGCTCGGCAGCGGGCGTGCTGTATGACCCGGCGCGCAGCGACAAAAAGAACGCCAGCGCCAGCACCGCGGCCAGAAGGATCAGAAAGCGGATGCTTCTGGCGCGGATGCGGGTGTAATCGGAAATTTGCGGCTTACTCGCCGATGGTGATGGCGCGGAATGCATACCCGGCCTCCTTCAGATCAGGATAGGGATTCGAGCCGAGCAGCTCCGTGAAGATCTCACCGGCCTTGACCTCGGGGTCAACGTCTGCAAACTGCTCCGGATACAGCATGCAGGCGGCATAGTAGGCATCGGCCAGCGCCGTCTCGAGGTTGGAGGCGCAGGAGCGGAACGAGATCTGCGAGTAGACCTTGCCGCCGCGCACGGCGCTCAGGCTCTGATAGAATTCGGGGTGTGCCTGATAGTCCTCGTTGATGAGGCTCATGCCGTTGAAATCGAGGAAAATGACGTCCGGATCCCACGCGAGCACCTGCTCGGTGTCGATGTTGAACGCGCCGGTCTGACCGGTCGTGTCGGCGAGGTTTCTGGCGTGGATGAGCGCAAACGGGCCGTAGCCGGCCTCCGTGCCCTCAAAGCCGTGGTTGCCCTTGAAGGACACACCGCCGACGTAGACGGACGGTTTCTGATCGTCCGCGACCTTGGCCGTGCGCGTGTCGAGATCGGTCTGGATGCCCTTGAGGTACTTGGTCAGCTCCTGCGCGCGCGTCTCGAGACCGTAGAGCTCGCCGAGCAGACGGATGGTCTCATAGGCGGCGTCATCGAGCGTGGTGTCGCTGCCGGGCACGACAAAGACCGGGATGCCGGTCTTCGCGCTCAGCTCGTCCGCGTCGCACGAGGCGTAGGCGCTCATGACGATGACCTGCGGCGCGACGTCGATGATCTGCTCCACATACGGCTCGCCGTTCGTGCCGGTGACGGGCAGATCCTTGAACTTGTCGAAGTTCACATAGTTATACAGGCGGTTCATGCCGGCCTTGGTCTCATAATCCTCCACGCCGACGGCACGGTCGGCCGCGCCGACATAGCAGCTGTAGCGCAGCGCGCCGACGCCGACGCACACGACGCGCTCCACCTGCTTGGGGACTTCCACGGTGCGGTTTTTGCCGTCGGTGAGCGTGCGCACGTCGCCGGAGGCGCCGTCGTTCGCTTTTGTGCCGCAGGCCGTGCAGGCCAGCACCATCAGCACTGCCAGCAGCAGGCAGATCCATCTTCGATTTCGCATAGTGAGTGTATCCTCTCTTCCTGTGTTTCTCCGTTTCGGAGCATTGTCATTAGTATAACGGACGGCGGTCAAAACCGTAACCCCCCGTAGGGGATGAAAATGTGTGCAGATTTTTCACGGGATTTTTGCTGACAGTTGCGCCGAAACAGTCTGTTTTTCAACCAAGAGCTTGAGAATGGGCGGAAAACGCGCAGCAAATCGCGGCATTTTACAATTTTACACGCATTTTACATAAGCGCTCTTTTCGTTTTTACATCCTCTGCGTATTCTGTGAAGCGTAGGGAACAAAAAACCAAAAACCAAAATTGAAGTTCGAAAGGAGCACTTCATCTTGAAAAAGATCATTCCTGTTTTGTGTGCTGCCGTCATGGCGCTCTCGCTGTTCGCGGGCTGCGGCCAGAAGGCGAATGACAACGGCACGACCGCCGCGGGCGGTACGGTCGCGACCGACGGTTCCACCTCGATGGAAAAGGTCATCGGCGCGCTCGGCGAATCCTTCATGGAAGCCAATAAGGGCACGACCTTCACCTACAACCCGACCGGCTCCGGCTCCGGCATCCAGGCCGTCTCCGAAGGCCGCTGCGACATCGGCCTGTCGAGCCGCGCGCTCAAGGACGATGAGAAGGCCGCCGGCCTGAAGGAGACCATCGTCGCGCTCGACGGCATCGCCATCATCGTCAACCCACAGAATCCGGTCAAGGATCTGAGCCTGGAGCAGATCGCCAGGATCTACACCGGTGAGATCACCAACTGGAAGGATGTCGGCGGCGAGGATGCCGAGATCGTCCTCATCGGCCGTGAGGCCGGCAGCGGCACGCGCGACGGCTTCGAGTCCATCACCGAGACCAAGGACGCCTGCCAGTACCGTCAGGAGCTGACCTCCACGGGCGATGTGATCACCACCGTGTCCCAGAACCCGAACGCGATCGGCTATGCCTCTCTGGCTGCCATCAAGGACAGCGTCAAGGCGCTGACCGTCAACGGTGTCGCGCCGACGGAGGCGACCGTCAAGGATGGCACGTACCTCGTCCAGCGCCCGTTCGTCCTCGTGACGAAGGAAGGCACTGCCCTGAGCGAGACCGCGCAGAAGTTCTTCGACTTTGCGATCTCTGCGCCTGCCGCGTCCATCATCTCCGATGCTGGCGCAGTCCCGGTGGCCTGAGTCACAGGTAAGCGCAAGGCGGCTGGTTTTTCCGGCCGCCTTTGGTATATACAGAGGTACTGGATATGAAAAAGAAATCTCAAGCTCTGGAGACGGTCGTGCACGGCGTGTTCTTGCTCCTTGGCCTCATCACCGTCGGGTGCGTGCTGCTCATCAGCGTGTACCTGATCGTCTCCGGCATCCCCGCCATCCGGCAGATCGGGCTCATCCCGTTCCTGTTCGGCAAGACGTGGGCGTCCACGGCGGCGGAGCCGTCCTACGGCATCCTGCCGTTCATTCTCACAAGTGTATACGGCACCGCGGGCGCGATCGTGCTCGGCGTGCCGATCGGCTTTCTGACGGCGGTGTATCTGGCGAAGGCCGCCCCGCCGCGCATCCGCAGCGTCATGTCCGCAGCCGTGAGCCTGCTTGCCGGCATCCCGTCGGTGGTCTACGGTCTCGTGGGTATGCTCGTGCTCGTGCCGGGCATCCGCAAGGTGTTTCATCTGGCCGACGGCGCGAGCCTGCTCGCCGCCATCGTCGTGCTGGCGATCATGATCCTGCCGTCGATCATCAAGGTATCCGTCACCGCGCTCGAGGCCGTGCCGCCCGAATATGAGGACGCGTCGCTCGCGCTCGGCGCGACGCCGGTCGAGACGTATTTCAAGGTCTCCGTTCCGGCGGCCAGGAGCGGCATCGCCGCCGCCGTCGTGCTCGGCGTCGGCCGCGCCATCGGCGAGGCCATGGCCGTCATGATGGTGTCCGGCAACGTGCCGAACATGCCGGGCCTGTTTCAGAGCGTGCGCTTTCTGACCACCGCCGTCGCGAGCGAAATGTCCTATTCCGGCGGCCTGCAGCGGCAGGCACTGTTTTCCATCGCGCTGGTGCTGTTTTTGTTCATCATGCTCATCAACGCCACGCTCAATTTCTTCCTCAAGCGCAATAAGGAGGGCAAGGGATGAAAAAGAAAGCCATTTCCGGCGGCCGCAGAGCCTACATCCTTGCCATGCGCGTCCTCATGGGCGCGGCGGCTGCGATCACGGCGGCGCTGGTGCTGTTTCTGATCGCTTATGTGCTCGTCAAGGGGCTGCCGAACGTGTCGTGGACGCTGCTGTCCACCGCGCCGAGCTATCTGTCTGACCGCATCGGCATCCTGCCGGACCTGCTCAACACGCTCTACATCGTCATTGCGACGCTGCTGATCGTGCTGCCGCTCGGCGTGGGAGCTGCCATCTACCTGACGGAGTACGCGACGAACCGCCGCGTCATCGGCGTCATCGAATACGCGGCCGAGACGCTCTCCGGCATTCCGTCGATCATCTACGGCCTTGTGGGTATGCTGTTTTTCTGCCAGTTTCTGAACATGAAAACGTCGCTGCTGGCCGGCGCGCTCACGCTCGTCATCATGAACCTGCCGACCATCATGCGCACCACGCAGGAGAGCCTCAAAACCGTGCCGCAGAGCTACCGCGAGGGCGCGTTCGGCCTCGGCGCGGGCAAGTGGCGCGTCATCCGCACCGTGGTGCTGCCCGGCTGCGTGGACGGCGTCATCACCGGCTGCATCCTGTCCGTCGGGCGCATCCTCGGCGAGTCGGCGGCGCTGCTGTTCACGGCGGGCTTTGCCCACGCGCTCAACGGCTTTTTCGACGGGCTGAGCAGCGCGGGCGCCACGCTTACCGTCGCGCTTTACGTCTACGCCAAGGAACAGGGACAATTCGACGTGGCCTTTGCCATTGCCGCCATTTTGATGCTCCTCACGCTGCTCATCAACGGCGCGGCCATGCTCGTCGAGAGATACTTCAGGAGGAAAAGAAGCCTATGAGTGATATTATGACCGTTCAGGGTCTGGATCTCTGGTACGGAGACCATCAGGCGCTGCACGACATCAGCATGAACATCCAGGAAAAGAGCATCACGGCGCTCATCGGGCCGTCCGGCTGCGGCAAGTCCACGTTTCTCAAAACGCTCAACCGCATGAACGACCTCATCCCCGGCGTGAAGATCACGGGCGATGTACGCTACCGCGAGCAGGACATTTTTGCCCCCGGCACGGATGCCAACGAGCTGCGGCGCGAGATCGGCATGGTCTTTCAGAAGCCGAACCCGTTCCCGATGAGCATCTACGACAACATCGCCTACGGTCCGCGCACGCACGGCATCAAAAACCGCGCGAAGCTCGACGAGATCGTCGAAAAGTCGCTGCGCGGCGCGGCCATCTGGGACGAGGTGAAAGACCGCCTGCGCAAAAACGCGCTTGGTCTCTCCGGCGGCCAGCAGCAGCGTCTGTGCATCGCCCGCGCACTTGCGGTCGAGCCGGAGGTGCTGCTCATGGATGAGCCTACGAGCGCGCTCGACCCCATCTCCACGTCGAAGATCGAGGAACTGGCCATGCAGCTCAAGGAGCAGTACACGATCGTCATCGTCACACACAACATGCAGCAGGCGGTGCGTATCTCTGACCGCACGGCGTTTTTCCTGCTCGGCGAGCTCGTCGAGTGCGACGATACGGAGCGGCTGTTCTCGCAGCCGCAGGATAAGCGCACGGAGGATTACATCACAGGGAGGTTTGGCTGATGAGAAGCCGGTTTGATGAACAGCTCGCACTCCTGAATAAGGAGATGATCGAGATGGGCGCACTGTGCGAGGAAGTGATCGCGCTCGCGTCCAAGGCGCTCACGGAGGCGGATCCGGAGCTGGCGAAGAAGGTCGGGCCGCTCGACGCGGAGATCGACCAGAAGGAGCGCAATATTGAGTCGCTGTGCCTCAAGCTCCTGCTGCAGCAGCAGCCGGTCGCGCGCGACCTGCGCCAGATCTCGGCGGCGCTGAAGATGATCACGGACATGGAGCGCATCGGCGATCAGGCCGAGGATATCGCGGAGATCGTCCAGTATCTCGCCGGGCGTTCGGCGGAAAATGACGATCTGCTGCGCGAAATGGCGCGCTCGACCATCCATATGGTCACAGAAAGTGTTGACGCCTACGTTCAGCGTGATACAATGCTGGCAGAGACGGTCATCGCCGAAGACGACGTTGTGGACAACGCCTTTGACGAGGTCAAGCGCCGGCTGATCGATAAGATCACCGCCCATCCCGAGGACGGGGCGTACGCGCTCGACCTGCTCATGATCGCCAAATACTTCGAGCGCATCGGTGACCACGCGACGAACATCGCCGAGTGGGTGATCTTCTCGGTCACCGGGGTGCACAAGGAGGGGTAGGACATGATCTGGTGTGTTGAGGACGACGCCAGCATCCGCGACATTGAGGTCTATACGCTCTCATCCACGGGTTTTGAGGCCCGCGGCTTTGATGACGGCGTCTCGTTCTGGTCGGCGCTGCAGACGGAAAAGCCGGATCTGGTCGTGCTCGATGTCATGCTCCCCGGTGTGGACGGTATCGAGCTGCTGCAGCGTATGAAGGCGTCGGCGGAGCTGCGCACCATCCCGGTCGTCATGGCCACGGCCAAGGGCGCGGAGTATGACAAGATCCGCGGGCTCGACCTCGGCGCGGACTATTATCTCGTCAAGCCCTTCGGCGTGATGGAGCTGGTGTCCTGTGTCAAGGCGGTGCTGCGCCGCTGCCGGCCGGACAAGGCTGCGCATCTGCTGCGCAGCGGCGGCCTCGTCGTCGACCTCGATGCACACACGGTCACGGTCGACGGCGCGCGCGTCGCGCTCACATATAAAGAATTCGAGCTCCTGCGCCTGTTTTTGTCCCATCCGGGCATGGCGTTCACGCGTGACCAGCTCTTTCAGGAGGTCTGGGGCATGGACTTCTGCGGCGAGACCCGCACGGTCGATATGCACATCCGGACGCTCCGGCAGAAGCTCGGCCCCTACGGACGGCGGATCGAGACGGTGCGCAATGTTGGCTACCGCATGGAGGCAACGACATGACCAAGAAAATCTTTCAATCCATCTTCCTCGTGGCCGGTGCCGTGCTGCTGGCAAGCCTGCTGATCATCATGGGCTTTCTCTACAGCTATTTCGGCGGCGTGGAAGAAAACCAGCTGCGCGACGAGCTGAGCCTCGCCTCGGCCGCCGTGGAAAGCAGCGGCACGGACTATCTCTCGCAGCTCACGGCCGGGCGCTGCCGCCTGACGTGGATCGCGGCCGACGGCAGCGTTTTGTACGACACCAAGACCGATGCCGAGAGCCTCGAAAACCACGCCTCGCGCGCCGAGGTCAGTCAGGCGCTGAGCACCGGCACGGGCGAGAGCACGCGCTATTCCTCGACGCTTCTGGAAAAGACCATGTACTATGCCCAGCGGCTCACGGACGGCACGGTGCTGCGCATCTCCATCAGCCGAGCGACGGTCGGCATGATCGCCGTCGGTATGCTCCAGCCGCTGCTGCTCGTGCTCATCGTGGCGCTCATCCTCTCCGGAGTGCTGGCAAAGCGCCTGTCGCGGCGCATCGTCGATCCGCTCAACAGCCTCGATCTCGAGCACCCGCTCGACAACGACGCCTATGAGGAGCTCTCGCCGCTGCTCAAGCGCATCCACCACCAGCACGTCGAGATCCGGACACAGCTGCGCGAGCTGCGCGAAAAGACCGACGAATTCACGCAGATCACCGGCAGTATGCGCGAGGGGCTCGTCCTGCTCGACGAGCACGGCGATATCCTGAGCATCAACGCCGCGGCGCAGGCGCTCTTCGGCGCGGACGCGCAGTGCGTCGGCCGGGACTTTCTCACCATCGAGCGCAGCCACGAGATCAGCGCCGCCATTCAGGCCGCCGCCGTCGACGGCCACAGCGAGGTGCGCGCCGAGCGCGCGGGGCGCATCTATCAGTTTGACATCAGCCGCATCGCGTCCGACGGGAAACCGATCGGCACGGTCATCCTCGCCTTCGACATCACGGAGCAGGAGTTTGCCGAGCGCAACCGCCGGGAGTTCACGGCGAACGTCTCGCACGAGCTCAAGACGCCGCTGCAGGGCATCATCGGCAGCGCCGAGCTGATCGAAAACGGCATGGTCAAGCCTGGCGACCTGCCGCGCTTCGTCGGCCACATCCATACCGAGGCCGCCCGCCTCGTCACGCTCATTGACGACATCATCCGCCTGTCCCAGCTCGATGAGGGCGGCGAGCTGCCGACTGAGCCCGTCGACCTGCTCACAGTTTCGCAGGAGGCGGCGGAGACGCTGCAGGACGCCGCGGCAGCGCGGCAGGTCACGGTCAGCGTGCAGGGGGAGTCCGCCGTGATCCCCGGCGTGCGCCGCCTGCTCTATGAGATCGTCTACAACCTCTGCGACAACGCCATCAAGTATAATCGCGACGGCGGCCGCGTGGACATCACCGTCGCGAACGACGCCGACGGCAGCAGCGTCACCGTCGCCGACACCGGCATCGGCATCGCGCCGGAGCATCAGGCGCGCGTGTTCGAGCGCTTCTACCGCGTGGACAAGAGCCACTCGAAGGCGTCCGGCGGCACGGGGCTGGGACTCTCGATCGTCAAGCACGCCATGCAGCTGCACCACGGCCGCATCGAGCTTGAGAGCGCGCCGGGCACGGGCACGACCATCCGCGCCATCTTTCCGAAGGCGTGAGCGAAGGAAACAAGAAGACGAGATTTTCACGGATGAAAATCTCGTCTTATTTTTTATGGCTCTCCAAGGACAGACGGCGTTTGACATTGAACGCGGCGGGGATAAAACAGCAAGGCTCTGCCGCTCAGAAAACAGCGTCGACAAGCCGTCTGGTGTAATCCGACTGCGGGTGCAGGATGACCTCGTCGGGCAGACCGCTCTCCACGATCCTGCCGTCATGGAGCACGATGACCCTGTCGCAAAACTGCTGTACCAGCGCGATGTTGTGGCAGATGAAGAGATAGGCCAGCTTCCTTTCCTTCTGCAGATGCTGCAGAAGCTCGATGATCTGCTTTTGCACGGTCACGTCCAGTGCGGAGGTGGCCTCGTCAAAGATGAGGATGCGCGGGTCGTTCATCAGCGCTCTTGCAATGGCCGCGCGCTGGCACTGGCCGCCGGAGACCTGATGCGGATAGCGCGCGAGAAACGCAGCGGGAAGGCCGCAGCTTTCCAGCAGCGCGCGTGCCTTTGCCTCGCGCCCGGCCTTCGGTACGCCCTTGTTGCGCAGGCTCTCGCAGATGCCGTCACCCAGTGTGCGGCGCGGATCGAAGGAGTCGGCCGGCGACTGAAAGACCATCTGGATCTTCGCGTAGACCGGGATCAGATCCCGCCCCCTGAGCCGGGTGATATCCTGCCCGTCGATGAAGATCTGCCCGCCGGTGGCGTCGATCTGGCGGGTGATGAGCCTGGCGATCGTGGACTTGCCGGAACCGGATTCGCCCACGATGCCGAGGATCTCGCCGGGCTGCACCTCAAAGCTCACATGATCGACGGCGAAAAATGCATCCCTGCCGGCGCGGGAAAAGGCTTTGGAGAGGTCTGTGACCTTCAGGATCGGTTCCATTTATGCCTTCTCCCTCCTCAGTCTCGGGACTGCGCTCAGCAGCTTTACCGTGTAGTCATTCTGCGGGTTTTCCAGCACGTCCTTCGCCGCTGCGTATTCCATCACGCGGCCGTTGGAGAGCACGACGATGCTGTCGGCCATCGCGGAGACGACGCCGATGTCGTGCGTCACGATGATGATCGCGGTGCCGAAGGCCTCGCGGACATGCAGCATTTCCTCCACGACCTGCCGCTGTACGGCCATGTCGAGCGCGGAGGTGGGCTCGTCCGCCAGGAGAACGGCCGGATTCATCAGCATGGCGATCGCAATGCCCGCGCGCTGATTCATGCCGCCGGAGAGCTCAAAGGGATAGCTGTCCCAGATCCGCTCACCGTCCTGAAAGTGCAGCTTTTCAAAGAGCTCCAGCGCGGCGCGCTTTGCCTCGGCCACATCCACCTTGCGGTGCGCCGCCATGCTCTCGATGATCTGCTCGCCGATCGTGCGGGTCGGGCTCAGGGACGCGCCGCAGTCCTGAAAGATCATGCCGATCTTCTCGCCGCAGATCCTGCGCATCTCCTTGGGCGGCACGTCCGGAAGGCTTTTCCCTTCAAACCAGATGTCGCCTCTTGTGACCATGCCGCTGCTGCCCAGAAGCCCCATCGCGGCCTTGAGCAGCGTGGATTTTCCGGAGCCGGACTCACCCACCAGACCGAGGATCTCACCGGGGTGGAGCTGAAAGCTCACGTCATGGACAACGGGCTCCCCGTTGAAGGAGACCTCCACATGCTGATAGTCCAATAATACTGCCATAAAAAACGACCTCATTTGGATGTTGTCTGAAAAACGGGCATCGGCTCAAAACGGAAATCTTCCGTGCTGAGCCCATGTCCGTCCGGGGAGCTGAGGGGCGGATGCTTCCGCCCCTATCGGCTTGCCGAAGAACCTCGTAGCCTTTGCGCCCGCAGGCGCAAAGAAGTCCAATCATTTTCTTCGGCGACATGTGCGGCGAAGAAAATACTTCTCAGGCTGCAAGTGTGGAATTTGTGCGCCGGCGGCGCACAAATTATGCGCGCAGCAGACTGCAAACCCCTTTGTCAAAAAGTTGTACTTTTTGACAGCCTCTGAGGGGCGGAATGCTTCCGCCCCTCTTTTTTTGCTTACTGGATATCGAGATCCGCGGTCAGCTCGTAGAAGTCGCAGGTGTGTGCTTCGAGACCGGAGACGTTGGCCTTCATGATCATGCTCATGCGCAGGAAAGAGCAGAAGACGTAGGAGTTGTCGTCCAGCAGCTGCTGCTGCATCTCGACGGCGATCTTCGCACGCTCGGCCGGATCGAAGGTGGTGCGCAGCCGGACGGCAAGCTTCTCGAGCTTGTCGCTGTGGTGGCCGCCGGAGTTCTTGACCGATTTGTCCAGACAGTAGGTGTCGAAGAAGTTCTGGGGATCGCCCAGGCCGGCGTTGACGTTGGCGCTGACCCAGATGTCCCATGCCGTGGGATCCTTGCGGATGCTGTTGTGATCCTTGGTGCAGTTGATCTGTACGTCAATGCCGATGTCCTTGAGCGTGGACTGCGCGGATTCGGCCAGCAGGGGCAGCTCCTGACGGGACGGGTAGGTCAGCCAGCGGATCGTGAGCTTGACGCCGTTCTTTTCGCGGATGCCGTCGCCGTCGGTGTCGACCCAGCCGGCGGCCTCCAGCTCGGCCCTGGCCTGATCGGGATCAAAGGACACGGTCTGAATGCCCTGACCAAACGCGAAGCTGTCGGGGAAGGCACCAGTCGCGGTGTAGCCGTAGCCGTTGAGCAGTACGTCGACGAAGTCCTGCTTGTTGATGCCCATGGCGATCGCCTTGCGCACGGCGGGATCACTCATGATCGTGTAGCCGGAGTTCTCCTTGTGGAGGTTCATCATGCCCCAGAAGCAGCGGCTGGTCTGGATGCTGGTGAACTTGTAGTTGTCGTTCTCAAAGAGCGGATAGCTGGCATAGGCCATGCCGTAGGCTGCGTCGATTTCGCCGGACTGGAGCGCCATGGCCAGCGTGTCACCGTCGGAAATGGTGCGGACGGTGATCTCGTCGACCTTGACCTCGCCGTCCCAGTAGTTGACGTTTTTGATGAGATTCACATGGTCGTCCGTGACAACTTCGGTCGCCACATAGGGGCCGGTGCCGACGACGCAGCCGTTGTCGGGGATGCCGACCTCCATGTCGATGATGCAGCCGTAGGCCTCGGAGAGATAGTTCATCAGGATGGGGTTGGGCTCGGAGGTGACGATGGTCAGCTTCTGACCGTCGGCCTCCATCGAGGCGATCTTGAGGTTGCCGGCGGCGCGCTCGTGGACCTCGATCAGGTGCTCGAGACAGGCCTTGACCGCGGCGGCGTCACACTTCTTGCCGTTGGAGAAGCAGACCGCATCCTTGATCACGATCTCCCAGGTGGTCGCATTGACGTTGGTAGCGCTCTCCGCCAGCCAGGGCTCGAGCGTGCCGTCGTCCGCGATCTTCATCAGCGTCTCGCCGACGCCGTAGCGGATGCAGGCCCAGCCGGAATAGGCGTCATGAGGGTTGATCGTCGGCTCTTCGTTTTCGGCGTTGAAGGTGGTGTCGCCGAAGACAAAGGTCTTTTTTCCGCCGGATTGGGCGGGCGTGTTGGAGTTGCCGCAGCCGGCCAGAATGCCGAGCGAGAGGCAGAGCGCCAGAAGGGAAGCTAGGATCTTTTTCATGTTCTCTGTTTCCTTTCCTTTGTTTATATAGGGCCCGAATTATCGTGCCCGGGAGTTCTTTGGGTCCATGTAGTCGCGCACGGTGTCGCCCAGAAGGTTGAAGATCACGACCGACAGGAAGATTGCGAAGCCGGGCGACAGCACGAGCCATGGGTAAGTCTGCAGCATGCTGCGTCCGCCGCTCATCATATTGCCCCACTCGGCCGTGGGCGGCTGCGCGCCGAGATTCAGGAAGCTCAGCCCTGCGAACTCCATCATCATCGTGCCGATGTCCAGCATGGCCGTGACCAGGATCGGGCCGAGGATATTCGGCAGGATATGCCGCAGGATCATCTGCATGGAGCTGTCGCCGGAGAGCCGTGCCGCGGCCACAAAGCCGCTGCTTTTGAGCGACAGCGTCTGACTTCGCGCCACGCGCGCATATTTCGGCCAGCTGATGACCGCCAGCGCGAGCACCGCGTTGCCGACGCCGCCGCCCAGCATCGCCGCGATCGCCAGGGCGAAGACCAGCCCCGGAAAGGCCAGACACACGTCCGAGATGCGCATCACGACGGAGTCCATCGCGCCGCCGTAGTAGCCGCAGAGTGTGCCGACGGCGGTTCCGAAGACCGAGATGACGCCGACGAGCGCCAGCGTGGAGAAGATGCTTGTCTGCGCGCCGACCACAACGCGGGAGAACATGTCGCGCCCGTAGCGGTCGGTGCCCATCCAGTGCTCGGCCGAAGGCGGGAGAAGCGACTTTGACAGGTCCTGCGCATAGGGGTCGTAAGGGACGATCTTATCCGCAAAGATCGCAACGAGAAGCAGCGCTGCCGCTAAGATCAGAAAGAGGGTCAGACGAACTCTGATACGGTTCTTCCTGACTTTTTGTACACGGACTGTGACGGTTTCGTTCATCGCTCGATCCCTCCCAGCCGGATCCTCGGATCGAGGAAGTGATAGCTCAGGTCGGTGATCAGGTTGACCACGACGTAGATGATGGCCATCCACATCACGTAGGCCTGAATGATCGGGTAGTCGCGCATGTTGATCGCATCCACCGCCAGCTTGCCGACGCCGTCCCACATGAAGATGGACTCGACGATGGCCGTTCCGCCGAGCAGCGAGCCGATCGAAAGCGTCAGCAGCGTGATGATCGTCACGAGCGAGGCCTTCATGACGCTCCTGATCAGGGTCGTGGAGAACTTTACGCCTCTGGCCCTGGCGCCGAGCACATAATCCTTGCTCAGCTCATCCAGAACGGTTGCGCGGACCTGCCGCAGATACTTGGCCGACATGGCGATCGCCAGCGTCAGGGCAGGCAGCGCCACGCTCTGCAGGCTGACGCCGCCGGAGATGACCGGAAACCAGCCGAGCCTGATCGCAAAAAAGTACATCAGCAGCAGGGAGACGAAAAAGTTCGGCAGGGAGTTGCCGATAAAGCTCGCCGTGCGGATCACGTAATCGGTCGCCGTGTTCTGCTTCACCGCCGACCAGATCCCGAGCGGGATCGAGATCAGCACGGTCAGCAATATGGAAACGGCCGTCAGCAAAAGCGTGGCCGGCAGCTTGGAGACGAAGGTTGAGAACACCGGCTTGTTCGAGACGTAGGAGGTGCCCATGTCACCCCTGAGCAGATTGCCGAGCCACGTGAAGTACTGCACGACAAAGGGCTTGTCCAGACCCAGCTCTGCTCTGGCGTTGTCGATCATTTCCTGCGAAACCGTGCCGCTCGTGTTCTCCATTTTCTGCTCGACCACGTCGCTGCCGGCAATTCGCATCATGCCGTAGGACAAAAATGTGATCGCAAGCAGGATCGGGATCAGCTGCAGCAGGCGCTTGAGCGCGTAGTTTTTCATGCCGTGCCGCTCCTGTTATTTGAACGCTGCAATGGTGAAGATCGGCGTGGGATTGATGAACTCGTCGATCTCGGCATAGATGCGTTTATAAACGCCTTTGTCCACGGTGACACGCTCAAAGCCGGCCTCGATGAGCAGCTGCACGTCCCATTGCGGGCGCGGCCCGTGATAGGCGCCGATCTCCATCGTGATGGCATTGTTTTCGGCCATCAGATCGTCCGGCACCAGCTTGTGCGCGTGGTTTTCGGGCAGCTCGTGCTTCTTTCCGCCTTGCTGCTCATCTTCCAGCGCGGCGCTGTAATCCGCGTCAAAGTTGATGAGCACGCCGCCGGGCTTGAGGATCCTGTACCACTCGCGATAGGCCTTTTCGACATGCGGCAGCGTCCATGTCAGATTCCGTGTCACCAGCACGTCGAAGCTCTCCGGCTCGAAGTCCGGGTTTTCTGCGTCCATGATCCGGAACGTGGCGTCCAGCCCCAGAACGGCGGCCATATGCTCGGCATGTTCGATCATGTCCGGCGTCAGGTCGATGCCGGTCGCCTCGTGCCCCTCGGCGGCAAACAGGCAGGCGAAGAAGCCGGTGCCCGTGCCGATGTCCAGAACCCGGAGCGGCCGCCCCTGCGGCAGATACCGGAAAAACTCCGCGAGCCAGCGCGCCCGCTTCTCGCTGTCGAATTCACGCAGTCTCTGCGCTTCAAAGGCCTCCGCCCGGTGAGACCAGTAGTGAGCTACGCGATGCTTGATCAGTTCCATATGCTTCCCCCTCTTTGCTGCAGCCGGCGGTCCTTGCGCTCTCGCACAGCCGCCTATCCAATAAACGGAAATACAGGCTGCTTACATTATATTCTGTCTTTCGTCGATGCGTAAGCCCCCCAGGGGGATAAAAATTCGCGTTGACCGCGGCCTTTTCTCGCTTCCGGATCCCCCCGGGGGGCTTGTCAAAAGGGGTGGCGCGTGATACGGTAACAGAATAAATGGAGGCTGCCATGCAAGCAAAAACGATCGCCGGGCACGAGTTGACGCCGGGCAAAACGGTAAAAGATCATATCCACGTGGAGGGCACCGAGCTGCACGTTCCGCACGTCCTGCTCTGCGGTGAGCAGCCGGGACCGACCGTGCTCATCACGGCGGGCATCCACAACGCGGAATACGTCGGCATTCAGGCGGCCATCGAGCTGTCCAATGAGCTTGACGTTTCCACGCTGCGCGGCAACGTGGTTCTTGTTCCGCTGGTCAACCGTTCGGGCTTTGAAAACCGCACCATGTCCCGCGTCTTTGAGGACGGAAAAAATCTCAACCGCGTGTTCCCCGGCGACCGGGAGGGGAGCGAGGCCGAGCGGCTGGCGCATATGCTCTTCGAGGTCTTTATCCGCAACGCAGATGCTTATATCGACCTGCACTGCGGCGACGGCTATGAGACGCTGATCCCCTATTGCTATTATCTGGGCGATGCGCCTGCCGAGGAGACGGCGAAACGGATGGTAGAGTGCGTGAATGTAAAGTATGTTGTGCGCTCGCACTGCCGCACGGGCGGGGCTTATAATCTTGCCTCTCTCCACGGCGTTCCCAGTGTGCTCATCGAGCGCGGCCAGCTCAGCCTGTTCAGCCGGGAGGAGATCGAGGCGGACAAGGCCGATGTGCGCAACATCCTGCGCCGGCTCGGCGTACTGGATGGGGACTGGACCCGCTATCCCAAGCAGGAGCTGCTGGAGTATAACGACGACGCGCCCTGCACCGGCTGCTGGTACCCGGAGAAAAAGCCGGGCGACCGTTTCCGGAAGGGCGAAAAGCTTGGCGAGATCCGCGACTATTTCGGCAAAAGTCTCTTTACGGAGCTCGCACCCGCAGACGGGGTGCTGCTGTATCAGACCGCGTCGTTGAATATCATTGAGAAAGGCCCGATGGTGAGTTATGGTGTGCCGAGACCCGATCCTTGAAGAGAATAAAAACTACTGGACCGACCGTGCCCCCGGCTATTCGGAGGTCAACCGGCTGGAGCTGGCTACGGCGCAGCGGCAGAGGTGGAGCGACTGCATATGTGAAGAGCTGACGCGGCGGTTCCCCGATCGTCCGCTTGCCGGCTTGCAGGTGCTGGAGGTCGGCACTGGGCCGGGCTTCTTTGCCATCCTGCTGCGCGAGCTGGGCTGCGCCGTGACGGCCATCGACCTCACCCGTGCCATGCTCGCCGAGGCAAAAGAAAACGCCGGCCCTCTGGCCGACGAGATATGTTTTATGGAAATGAACGCCGAGGCGCTCTCCTTTGCGCCCGAGCGCTTCGACGCGGTCATCAGCCGCAATCTGACCTGGAATCTCCCGCACCCCGATCGGGCGTATGCCGAGTGGACGCGGGTGCTGAAGAAGGGCGGCGTGCTGCTGAACTTCGACGCGAACTGGTACGCCTATCTCTTCGATGAGGACGCGCAGGCGGCCTGGGACCGTGACCGCAGGAGCAGCGCCGAACGCGGCGTCTGGGATCAGAACGTAGAGGCCGAGGGCGAGCACTTCGATGTGATGGAGGAGATCGCCCGCCGCGTGCCGCTGTCAAAAATCGCGCGCCCCGCGTGGGATCTGCAGCAGCTTGCCTCCCTCGGCCTGAAGGCCGAGGCCGATGAGACAGTCTGGAAGCGCGTCTGGTCGGAGGAGGAAACGATCAGCTTTGCCTCCACCCCGATGTTTCTGGTGCGGGGACGAAAATAGCTGCCTTTGTTTTTTTCTGCCCGGGATAAATCCGAACCAGAACAGCAGGATCTTTTTTGCGCCGCGCTCTTGACACGCGCGCGCGGCAGTGATATCATCCGGTTTGAATTAAATGTATCTAACCAGCTGGCTTTTCAAGGAGGTATCCCATGTATCAGATCACACTGAATATAGACGGCATGATGTGCGCCATGTGCGAGAGCCACGTCAACGACGCGGTGCGCAATGCGTTTCCGGTCAAGAAGATCACGTCCTCGCACAGCCGGGGCGAGACGGTCATCCTCTCCGAGACGGCAATCCCGGAGGCGGAGCTGCGCCCGGTCTTTACTAAGCTCGGCTACGCGCTCACGGGCTATGCCTGCGCCCCCTATGAGAAAAAGGGACTGTTCCACCGGCACTGAGCGTACCCCAATGCCAAGCGGCAGGCGGCGGTCAT
>OLQV01000145.1_pt1 | contig 73622 bp, 69 predicted proteins | sample 1672371 | NCBI WGS metagenome assembly OLQV01 (sample SAMEA3136676, study PRJEB25190) | human gut metagenome
CCGTTGCCGTCGCGGTTAAAGCTTCTGTTCTGGCCGTTGCCGTCGCGGTTAAAGCTTCTGTTCTGACCGTCACGACCGCCGTTTCTATTCTGACCATCGCGGTTATAACCTCTGTTCTGGCCGTCGCGGCTGCCATTGTCTCTTGATGGTGTGCTGTAATTACCGCGGCTGTCCATACCACCCTGGACATTGTTATTGCGGCGTGGTGCTGCGTTTCTATTGTCCTGAGCCGGCTTTGTTTCCTGCTTCTGAGCCGGTTTTGCTGCCGACTGTGTAAAGAACTTTCTAATCTTATCTGCATTCTCTGATGAAATGGTGCTCATATGGCTCTCTACATCCACACCATGTCCCTTTAATGCATAAATGACATCTTTGCTGCTTTTATTTAATTCCTTTGCCAATTCATGTACTCTGATTTTTGACATAGGCTACCTCCGTTAAAATGGCGGAATCACTGATTGATTCCTGTATCAATAAGTTTCCTGATGGACTTTCCGAAACCGGCATCAAGTACTGCCAGTGAAGCCCTGTATCCACGTCCCGTATGTGTTCCGAGACTTTCTTTTGTTCCATAAATGTATACAGGCACATGATAATAAGCACCCATATCATTAAATGATTTCTTCGTATTGTCAGATGCATCCGATGCAATAATGACAAGACATGCCTTGCCCTTTCTGACTGCAGATTCTACTGCAAACTCACCGCTGGCGATCTTGCCTGCCTTTGTCGCCAGTCCGATCATTGATAAAGCTTTATCTGTCAATATTCTTCATCTCCTCTTCCAGCTGTCCGTAAACTTCCTTCGGTATCTGCATCTTCAGTGAACGTTCCAGGCCTCTGTTCTTAATGGCTTTCTGCAGACATTCACTTTTCGGACAAATATAGGCACCGCGTCCGTTTTTGCGCCCTGTTGCATCAATACATATCTCATCTTCCGGCGTTTTAATGACACGGATCATTTCTTTCTTGCTCTTCATTTCCTGACAGCCGATACACTGTCTCATAGGAATCTTCTTCATGGCCGTCACCTTTTAGTAACCGTAAGCCTGGGATTCACTCTTGATATCGATCTTGTAGCCTGTCAGTTTAGCTGCCAGTCTTGCATTCTGGCCTTCCTTGCCGATAGCCAGTGACAGCTGATAATCAGGAACAACAACAGCTGCGCTCTTCTCTTCAGGATCCACATCAACAGAGACAACCTTTGCAGGGCTTAATGCATTCTCGATGAGAACGGCAGGATCCTCGCTCCAGTTGATGATATCGATCTTCTCACCGCGAAGCTCATCAACAATGGCATTGACACGGGCACCATTCATACCGACACATGCACCGACAGGATCAACGTTTGGATTGTTGGAGCTGACTGCGATCTTTGTTCTGGAACCTGCTTCTCTTGCAATGCTCTTGATCTCAACTGTACCGTCTCTGACTTCTGTTACTTCTGCTTCAAAAAGTCTCTTCACCAATTCAGGATGTGTACGTGATACAGTGACCTTCGGTCCCTTTGTTGTATTCTTTACTTCTACAATATAGAGCTTGATACGGTCTGTCGGCTTGAATACTTCGCCCTTCACCTGTTCATTCTCTGTCAGAACCGCATCAACCTTACCCAGGTTCACACTGATATTCTTGCCGTTATATCTCTGTACAACACCTGTTACGATGTCTTTCTCGCGACCATAATATTCATTATACAAAGACTTTCTTTCTTCTTCACGAATCTTCTGGACAACGACCTGTTTTGCCTTCTGTGCTGCAATACGTCCGAAATTCTTCGGTACGATCTCCACATGAACAATATCGCCCGGATCATAGAACTTGTTCTTGAGTCTTGCATCCGCAACACTGATCTCCATTTCAGGATCTTCCACTTCTTCTACAACTGTCTTATCTGCAAAAACTTTGACTTCACCTGTCTCACGATTCATAGTCACACGGATGTTATCTGCTTTGCCGTACTCATTCTTGCAGGCAGCGACAAGAGAATTCTCAATAGCTTCAAGCAGAATATCTTTGCTGATGCCTTTCTCTTTTTCTATATCGTCCAATGCCTTGATTAACTCTTTACCTTCATTCATTTTTTTAAATTCCTCCTCTATGTCTGTTCTATCAGAAGAAGAATGCAAGCCGGATGCGCGCAATATCGGAACGTTTAAACTGCATCTCGGTTTCATCTTCCATTTCCAGTGTCACCGTATCTTCATCGTATGCTTTCAAAATACCGACGAATTCCTTTTCTTTATTAATTGCTTTGAACAATTTCACTTCAACATCCTTGCCGATGCTTCTCGCAAAATCCTTCTCTTTCTTCAGAGGACGATCAAGACCCGGTGAACTGACTTCCAGAATATAGTTTTCCGAAATAAAGTCCTCTTCATCCAGTAAATCACTGAGCGCCCGGCTGACTTCTTCGCAGTCATCTACTGTAATCCCGTTCTCCTTGTCAATATAGGCACGCAGATACCAGTTGGCACCTTCTTTCACCCATTCTACATCGACAAGTTCAAATCCTTTCGCCTCGACGATCGGCACGAGCATTGCCTCAGTCCTGCTTTCATAATCTTTCTTTGCCATGTAACTCACTTCCTTCCCGAATTAAGATTCCTTAACACGTACAAAGAGTGGACTTGCGCCCACTCTTTGCTAAAGTTAATATACTATCTTAATCATTGTAACACCAGTTTGATTATTTGGCAATAGCCAACTTGACGATTATTCATAAGAATAAAACGCCTGCAGCCGATGTTTTGTATCAAACAGATCATTATATAAAAGTTTCTTATAATTTTTCAGCAGTGCTTCCGCTTCTTCTTCACCACAGTCTGTTCCTGTATTTTCCTTCAATGCATGTGCAGAGATAAACGGAACATTCTGCTGCAGATCAGACAGATAACTCTGAAAATCCGTCAACGGCAGCCCTGCTGCCTTCAAAAGACGTACAGCCAGATAGTTGGCACTTGTCTCTTCCCCCTGACTTTCATTGATGTCATAATTGGCCCACATGACAAACGGCACAATATATCTTTCCTTTCGGTCACTGCCTGTTCCAATGGAAGTGACAAACGCATCATTGCTGCCCGTTTTTTTGCCGGTGTCTACCACATTGGTAATGTAATCTGCCGGCTGATGATCGCCAAACATCATAATGATCGTCGGTTCTGACTGCTTTTCAAAGTATTCCACCAACTGTTTGAAAGCTTCATCGGAACGCTTGATCAATGACAGATACTGTTCTGTAGCCTTCAGATAAGTGCCGCTGCCTCCCACAACACTGACATCCGGGATAAAATTGCTGTAGCGTTTGACATAGCTGCCATGATTCTGCATCGTCACATCAAACACAAATAGCCTCTCGTCAGAAGACTTCTCTTCATAACGACTGATAATCTTCTGATACGTGGTCCAGTCACTGATATAGGTTCGTAATATCTCAGGGTTTGAAAAATCATCTTTAAAATATTTCTCTTCAAATCCCAGGTCATCATACACCGTATCTCTGTTCCACCCCTTTGGATAATAAGGATGCATGGACACAGATGTATAACCGACAGAGGACAGCTGACTGGCCAGTGACGGCACTTCCGACTTGATATACTGTTGATAAGGGATACTGCCTGTGGGCAGAAAATACATACTGAGTCCGGTCAGAAACTCAAACTCTGTATTGGCTGTGTTGCCGCCCTTAACAGAAGAATACATCCATCCCTTCTGGGTGTTCTCCGAAAGAGAACTGATAAATGGCATCACTTCTGTATTCGTTGTATAATCCCCCAGCACCGACAGATCAGAAAATGCTTCATTCATAATAACAATGATATTCGGCTTCTTCGTCAGATCAATGTTGTCTGCACTGACATTGCTGTCACTGTTCCCGGAGGATATCTCATCCTGGATTTTGGCCAGTTCTTCCTGTGAATAACCCTCCGGCTTGTCAATCTTCAGATAACGGAGATTCACAATAAAACTCAGCGCCAATCCGTTATTGCGATAATAAACCGTCGGCGTAAACAGGGTTGTATCCATATCAAATGTTTTGATGGCCGCATCCGTCTGGACATAACCGCAAAATCCCATGAATGCTGCGCACATGACAGCAATACCGGCACCGCGGAACTTCGACATCTTAAACTTCAGCCGCATTTTCAGACACAATGACCAGAGCAGCAGGATCAACAGGATCACGTTGCATGCTCTTACGGATAATTTATATTCAAAGTTATCAGCCACTGTCGCTGCCACACCCACTGAGAAAAGATCCCATGGCAGAATCGGCGATGATCGGAACATCAGGACAAAATAATTGGCCAGGCCCGCTGCACCAAGCAGCATCGAACCAATAAGGATGGACATTCCTGTTCTTCCGGTTATAAACAGCAGCACGCCAAAAAACAGATAATACATGATAAGGTTCAGAATAACAGGGCCTTCCCACATCTGACTAAGCAAGTGGGTATAACTTTCCACAAGCATAAAAACAGCTGCCGGTGCAAAGGCTGTTAAAAGTATCTCGATCAAAGCTGAATATCGGAATCGAAACAGATTCACAACAATGGCTGCAGAGATAAATACAACCGCCAGCCACAGCCATTCCTGGCTTTTCTCAGCCGTCTGCATGGAGTACACCGCCAGCCCCGCCATCACAACGCCGTATACCACAGCCAATATGGCAGATTTCTTATCAATCCACCTGTCCTGTTTTTCAATCGGCCGTTTCAGCTGTTGACCGATAATTGCTAAATATTCTTTTGCAGAGGAGGACCGTTCTGATTTTGTATAGATTCTCTTCTTGTGTTTTTTGTTCTTCAAGTCAATCTTTCCTCCTAAAAACCAAAATCAAAAATTGACAACTGATTGCTCTCAGGGAGTCCACCGAGAAGTCCAAGTTCAGCCATAGTATCCAGCACAGTCTGACTGACTTTAGCCTTCTGACGAATATCGTCCTTCGACAGGAATTTCTCACCGCGCTCAGTCTCTGCGTGAGCTGCCACAGCCAATGCTTCCGCAGCAATACCGCCCATGCCTTCAATGACAGAAAACGGCGGCAGTAATTTGCCCTCTACAACCTGGAATTTGATGGCATCCGATTGATACAGATCGATTTTCAGAAATTCAAAACCTCTTGCATAGAATTCCTGTACGATCTTCATATCACGCAGAGTATCCTGCTCTTTCTTGGAAAGATTCGGGTTTGCTTTATAAGCTTTGATATGATTATCAATAGCCGCTTTACCCTGACACATCAGACCATAATCAAAAGCCGTTGCTCGAATGGTGAAAAAGGCTGCATAATAGGCCAGCGGTTCATGGATCTTAAACCAGGCAATACGGATACCCATCATAACATAAGCCACCGCATGGGCTTTCGGGAACATATATTTGATCTTTTTGCAGGACCAGAGATACCAGTCCGGCACATCATGTTCTTTCATGACTTTCTCATAATCCGGTGTCAGGCCCTTCCCTTTACGGACACTTTCCATAATCTTGAAAGACTGTTCGGATTCAACCCCTTTGTCGATCAGATAGATCATAATATCATCTCGTGTACAGATGGCTGTGGAAATCTGGGCTTTTCCCTCCTGGATCAGCGTCTGTGCATTGCCCAGCCATACATCCGTACCATGGGACAGACCTGAAATACGCACCAGATCCGAAAATGCTTTCGGTTTTGTATCACGGAGCATCTGCATAACGAATTCCGTACCGAACTCAGGAATACCAAGAGAACCCAGGTCGGTACCGCCGATGTCCTCCGGTTTAATATGGAGCGCCTCAAGACCATGAAACAGCGATAATACTTCCGGATCATCCAGTCGTATTTTCGTGGCGTCCACGCCGGTAATATCTTCCAGCATACGGATCATGGTCGGATCATCATGTCCAAGAATATCCAGTTTCAAAAGGTTATGGTCAATGGAATGATAATCGAAATGGGTTGTAATAATCTTGGTTGTCTGGTCATTGGCCGGATGCTGAACCGGTGTGAAGGAATAAATCTCTTCACCATGGGGCACAACAATGATACCGCCGGGATGCTGACCGGTTGTACGTCTGACACCGACGCATCCGCTGGAAATCCGGTCCAGCTCGCAAGAACGTTTATGCTGTTCATGCTCTTCGTAATAATGCATGGCATAACCGTAAGCCGTCTTATCTGCCAATGTACCAACGGTTCCCGCACGGAAAGTCTTGCCTTTACCGAAGATAACCTCCGTATAAGCATGAGCCTTACTCTGATAATCACCGGAGAAGTTCAAGTCAATATCCGGCTCTTTGTTGCCCTTGAATCCAAGGAAGGTTTCGAAAGGAATATCATGTCCCTCCTTCATCAGCGGTTCTCCGCATACCGGGCAGACCCTGTCTTCCATATCACAGCCGGAACGGCCCGAAAAACTTTTGACATAGTCCGAATCAAAATCCACATAGTGACATTTTGGGCACAGATAATGGGCCTGCAGGGAATTAACCTCTGTAATACCGGCCATATAGGCAACGAAAGATGAACCGACAGAACCTCTGGATCCTACCAGATAGCCGTCTGCAACGGATTTCCACACCAGTTTCTGCGCAATGATATACATAACCGCAAAACCATTACCAATGATAGAATTCAGTTCTCTTTCCAGTCGCTCCGTCACAATATCCGGCAAATCCTCCCCGTAAAGCTCATGGGCACGATTGTAACAGATATCTCGCAGGATGCCTGCCGAATTCTCAATGACCGGCGGACATTTATCCGGCCGGACCGGAGAAATTCTGTCAATCATATCCGCAATCCTGTTGGTATTGGTCACAACCACCTCTTCTGCTTTCTCAGCTCCCAAGTACTGAAACTCATCCAACATCTCCTCTGTGGTCCGAAGGTACAACGGCGGCTGCAGATCCGCATCGCCAAATCCCTTATTTGACATGATGATCCTTCGGTATACTTCATCTTCCGGATTCAGAAAATGCACATCGCAGGTGGCGCAGACAGGCTTGTTGAATTTCTCTCCCAGCTCCACAATCTTCCTGTTCAGATCCTGCAGATCAGCGACCGTGCTGACCTTCGTCATTTTCGGATCACGGATCATAAATTCATTGTTGCCGGTGGGCTGAATCTCCAGGTAATCATAAAATTCGACAATTCTCGCGATTTCTTCTTCCGGACGTTCATCTACAACAGCCCTGAAAAGCTCTCCTGCTTCACAGGCAGACCCGATAATAAGTCCCTCCCGGTATTTTGCAAGAACACTCTTTGGTATTCGCGGACGTCTTGCATAATAATCCAGATGAGACAATGACACAAGACGATACAGATTAATACGGCCGATCTCATTCTTAGCCAGAAGAATAATATGGTAAGTTTTTAATTTCTTAATGGCATCCACAGACATGGCACTGTATGTATTCAGCTCATCCAGATCCCTGATATTCTTTTTCTTAAACCGTTCCAGAAAGCGCACAAAAACATCCGCTGTCGCTCCGGCATCATCCACAGCACGATGATGATTGGCCAGAGTACATCCCATGGCTTCAACTACGGTATCCAGCTTGTAATTCTTCAGACCTTCCAGAAAGCTTCTGGCAATCCCCAGTGTATCCACATAGGTGTAATCATAGGGCAGCCCCAGAACCTCACAATTGTGACGGATAAAGCCCGTATCAAAATCCGCATTGTGAGCCACCAGGACAGAGCCCCCGCAGAAATCCATGAATTTCGGCAGGATCACCGAAATATTCGGGGCATCTTCCACCATTCTGTCATTGATGCTCGTCAGTTTCTCGATTTCAAAAGGAATTGGCCTTTCCGGATTGACAAATTCACTGAACTTCTCCGTGATCATGCCATTTTCCACCTTGACGGCACCGATTTCGATGATACGGTCATTCACCGCACTGAATCCCGTTGTCTCAATATCAAAAACGACAAACGTAGAATCCAGGCTCTGCCCTCTGGAGTCCGTGACAATATTTTTGATATCATCCACCAAATACCCTTCCATGCCGTAAATGACCTTAAAGTCCTTGCCCTCTACACAGTGATTGGCATCCGGGAAAGCCTGAACAACGCCATGATCTGTAATGGCCATGGCCTGATGTCCCCATCCCATAGCCGTCTTCAGAAGCTTCTTCACATCCGTTACGCCATCCATATCGCTCATGGTGGTATGGCAATGCAGCTCCACACGCTTAACCGGGCTGTGATCCATGCGTTTCTCCGTGAAATCCGGAATGGTCTTAATACCGGATACAGAACCAAGGGCAATATCATGCTCAAACTGGTCCATCATGGCAACGGCCTTCATTTTGATGAAAGCCCCTTCCTTTAACTTGTCCAGAAGCTCCGGCAGACGTTCATTCTTGGTGAACACCTTTGCTTTAATGGTATCGGTAAAATCCGTTACGGCAAACATCACGATGGTCTTCTCGTTACGGATCTCCCGGGTCTCCAGCTGAATGATCTTTCCCCGGACAACCACTTCGCCCATCTCATCGATAATCTCATGAATCTCTGTTTCTTCACCTTCAAAATTGCGTCCATAAAAAATATCTTTATCTTCCGGAAGCCGCTGTTTCACATAATTCTTCTTGAAAGCAGGCTTTTCCCTCTGCTGGACCTCCTGCTTTTCGACATCTTTCTGGTCTTCTTTTGCCTGCTCATAGGTCTGTACAATCTGTGCGATTTCTTCCTTCATGGCAGAATCAGCATAAACCGCATACTTACTCTTTTTCTTCGGCAGCCATCCGAGGACGATCCCAAGAGGCATATCAAAGCGCTCTGAAAAAATATGTTCCAGCTTATGCTTCAACTTCTCCATTTTCACTTGCGCAATGCAGTTTTCTTCCACCTTCAGCTCCAGAACAAAAGGTTCCAGAAATGTTTTCTCTGCCTTTCTGAAAAGATTGGCAGAAAGTTCTCCCTCTTCTTCCAGTTCATCGATCAGACTTCCAGTATACGCCTCCAGCAATCTCGCCGGCGTATACTGCCGGGACAGGTGGTATTTTTCAACCAGGCATACATCTACCTGGTCCTTAAACATCTGGCTACGAATAGCCCGCTCCGTCTCCCGGATGGCCTTATGGGCAATCAAACGATCACTGTGAATATAGATCTTGATGCGCGAATGATCTCTGCTGGCCGCCACCTTTTCACATTCCACAGTTTCAAACAGCTCAGTCATTTCATGACTGAGCTTTAAATCAGGTAATATATTCAGAAATTTTTTCACTTAATCAAATCCTTCTATTTGTTCCAGTGATCAAGCTCATCTTTCAAAACAGCCAGAAGCTGGTCTTCCGGCACCTTCTTCACAATTTCACCTTTCTTGATCAGCAGGCCTTCACCGATGCCGCCTGCGACGCCGATATCAGCCTCTCTGGCCTCTCCCGGTCCGTTGACAACGCACCCCATGACAGCCACTTTGATATCCAGATCGTAATTCTGAACAAGGTTCTCCACTTTGTTGGCAAGGCCGATCAGATCAATTCTTGTACGGCCACATGTCGGGCAGGATACAACTTCAATACCGCCTTTTCGAAGTCCCAGTGTCTTTAAAATGAGTTTGGCTGACTTGATCTCTTCCAGAGGATCCCCGGTCAGGGAAACGCGGATAGTGTGACCAACTCCCTCATTCAGCATAATACCGAGACCGACGGCTGATTTGATATTGCCGGAGATCAGGGTTCCGGACTCTGTAATGCCCACATGCAGCGGATAATCCGTCTTTGCGGCAATGAGTTCATGGGCTTTCACACACATCATAACATCTGAAGACTTAATACTGATGACCATCTGGTCATAACCCAGATCTTCAATCAGATGCACCTTATCCAGAGCACTTTCCACAATGCCTTCCGCCGTTACATGACCGCCGTATTTGGCGATCAGATCCTTCTCAAGAGAACCGCTGTTGACACCCACGCGGATCGGCACATGGTAAGCCTTTGCCTTATCTACAACCGCCTTCACACGATCCACACTGCCGATATTGCCCGGATTGATACGGATTTTGTCAACCCCGTGTTCAATGGCCGCAATAGCCAGACGATAGTCAAAATGAATGTCTGCCACCAGCGGAATATGAATCTGCTTCTTGATCTCCGTGATGGCCTCTGCCGCCTCCATGGTCGGCACTGCCACACGGATGATCTCGCATCCGGCCGCTTCAAGGGCCAGGATCTGGGCAACAGTTGCCTTTACATCTTCCGTTTTTGTATTACACATAGACTGGATCGCAATCGGATAATCGCCTCCGATGCAGCGATCGCCTATGCGAATCACCTTTGCTTTTGTTCTATCAAACATAACTGCTCCTTTAATGTCTAAAAACCAAAAATTCTCGCAAAATCATTGAACATGACAAGCACCATGATTCCCATAAGAATCACAAAGCCGATCATATGCACAAACCCCTCTTTGTCTCTCGGTACCGGCTTGCCTCTGAGGGCTTCCACAATAAGAAAGACAAGACGTCCGCCATCCAGTGCAGGAATCGGCAGCAGATTCATCACGCCAAGATTGGCTGACAGCAAAAGAATCATATCTGCAATGGTTAGTATCACACTTCGAAGGCCGTACTTTGCCGCAGATTCATAGCTGTCACCGATCACCTGAAACATACCTACAGGCCCCGCCACATCGCTTCTTGATACCTGTCCCTGGATCATCATCTCAAGGCTCTTGATCACCAGATCAATATTGGACTTCACTTCATAGAAACTGCTGATAAGAAGTCCGCCGAACTTCGGCTTCTCCTGAACACCGCCCACAATACCGATGCGGTATACACCATCATCGGTCATCTCCGGCGTCACCGTAGTCTGATGCTTCTCACCGTCTCTGATGTAGGTGATCGTACATTTCCGTCCCTGATTCAGTGCAATATGCATTCTGAAATCAGAAAATGTATGCACAGATGTTCTGTCCGCCTTTGTAATGATATCTCCCGCTTCAAGGCCAGCTTCCATGGCCGGTGATCCATCCTCCACCTGAAGGATCTCACCTGATATATAACCATTCATACCGATAATGATCACAGCACAGACAAAAGCCATGATAAAGTTAAAAACCGGTCCCGCTGCTACAACAGCCATTCTGGCCCACACAGACTTCGAATTGAATGACCCGGGAATCACTTCCTCTGCTGTATCCTCACCAAGCATCATGCAGGCACCGCCAAGTGGCAGCAGCCTTAATGTATATTCTGTCTCACCGCGGCGGACACCAAAAAGCTTCGGTCCCATGCCCACGGCAAACTCTTCAACAACAATACCGTTCTTCTTTGCAACTATAAAATGTCCGAACTCGTGGAATATGACAATGATGCCAAATACAAGAAGTGCCACGATCAGCTTCAATCTACCACCTGCTTTCTATATAACGATAGGTCCACTGTTCAGTCTCAAGTATATCTTCAAGAGACGGATGATCAATCCACTGATGGGCTGCCATACACTCTGAAATAATCTCGGGAATATCAAGAAAGCGAATCTTTCTGTCAAGAAACATGGCCACAGCCTTCTCATTAGCCGCATTCAATGCTGTCGGCATGCTGCCGCCTCTGCGTGCTGCTTCATAAGCCAGTGCCAGTCCTCTGAATGTTCCAAGATCCGGTTCTTCAAAGGTCATTGTATGCAGTTTGAACAGATCCAGGGCTTCTGACTGAAGCGGCTTTCTCTCGGGATAAAACAGTGCATACTGGATTGGCAGACGCATATCCGGTGTGCCGAGCTGGGCAATCACTGCATGATCCTGGAATTCCACCGCAGAATGAATCACGCTCTGCGGATGAACAACTACCTGGATCTGATCAAGGTCTACACCGAAAAGCCACTTAGCCTCAATCACTTCCAGCCCTTTGTTCACCATGGTCGCTGAATCAATGGTAATCTTGTGTCCCATAGACCAGTTTGGATGCTTCAGGGCATCCTCCACCTGGACATCTGCAAGTTCATCCAGGGTTTTCCCTCTGAAAGGGCCGCCGGAAGCTGTCAGAAGGATTCTTCTGATGCCTGATGCATGTTCCCCCTTTAAGGACTGGAAAATCGCTGAATGTTCACTATCTACCGGCAGGATCTGCACATGATAATCCTTTGCCATCTGCATAATCAGATGGCCTGCCGTAACTAACGTCTCTTTGTTGGCCAGTGCGATATCTTTGCCGGCTTTGATAGCTTCCATAGTCGGACGGATACCGATCATCCCCACAACAGCTGTCACAACAATATCTGCCTCCGGCAGTGTCACAACCTCTATCATTCCTTCCATACCAGAAACAATCTTCACATCAAGATCCGATACGGCAATCTTCAATTCTGCCGCCTTCTTCGCATCCCAAACAGCCGCGATCAGCGGATGGTACTGTCTAATCTGCTGTTCAAGAAGGACAATATTCGACCCTGCTGCCAAAGCAGCAACGCTCAAATCCTGCGGATGCTGTGAAATAACATCCAGTGTCTGTGTTCCTATGGAGCCTGTAGACCCCAATATTGCAATCTTCTTCAAAAATGATCTTCCTTTCTCAATTCAGGACAGTTATGCGCCCAGACATACCGCCAGTATATACACAACCGGTGCTGTAAATAAGATACTATCAAAGCGGTCCAGAATGCCGCCGTGTCCCGGTATCAGACGACCGTAGTCCTTGATGCCTGTATCACGCTTAATGGCGGATGCTGCCAGATCACCTACAACAGCAATCAGCGCGCCCACACCTGCGATAATCGCACAGTCACGCATCGGCACACTCAGTGAAATCAGGTGTGCTCCAAAAATACGTCCGTAAATCAGTCCCAGGAGCACAGCGCCTGCAATACCGCCTATAAAGCCTTCGACACTTTTCTTCGGACTGAGTCTCGGGAACATCTTGTGCTTGCCAATAAGCATGCCAACACAGTAGGCGCATGTATCATTGCCCCATGCACAGATGAAAATCAACGGAATAATATATAATCCGTCATTCAGCATACGCACCTTGTAAATAAATGACATCAGCACAACCACATAAGCAAGTCCTGCCACTGCACAAAAAATCTCATTGACCTTGTACTTCGGAAAGCTGAAAACATAAACAGCCATGATCAACAGTGTTCCCACTGCTGCTGCCATCAGTTCTCCTTCCGGTACAGCCGCCCACAAAAGCATTTCATACAAAAGGGCTCCAATATAGCCCGCTATAGCCGGTCCCTTCTTCTCAATACCTGAAGCTCTGTATAATTCAAACAGGCCAATCATAGAGATCAATGCCACAAAGGCAAATAAAATATTGCCGCCAAGGAGCATTGCCGCCACAGCAATAGCCAGTACAATCACACCACTGATCAGTCTTGTAATAAACAATTTAAACACCACCAAATCTTCTGTCACGTTTTGAATAGGCACGAATGGCTTCAATCATTGTCTCTTTGTTATAATCCGGCCAAAGAACCGGTGTAAAATAAAACTCAGAATACGCCATCTGCCAGAGCAGGAAATTGGAAACACGCTGCTCGCCGCTTGTACGGATCACCAGATCCGGATCCGGCATGCCGGCCGTATCCAGATAGTGCTCAAACAATGCTTCTGACATCTCATCCGGATTCGTATGCCCGTCTGCCAGCATCTTCTTCATGGCACGGATCATCTCATCACGGCTGCCGTAATTAATGGCAATCGTAAAGTTCAATCCCGTATTGCCCGCAGAAGCTGTTTCCACATCCGCAATGGACTTCTGAATATCTTCACTTAACCCGGTCTTGTCACCAATTACCCGGACGCGCATATTATTCTTCGCTGTTCTCTCAAGGGAATCGACCATATACTTTCTCAAAAGCTTCATCAGAGCATCCACTTCAGACTGAGGCCGCTTCCAGTTCTCCGTCGAAAAAGCATACACTGTAAAATACTTGATGCCGAGATCTCTGGCAACTTCACACATTTTCTCAACTGTCTTCGCGCCCTGCATATGACCGTAATTTCTTGGCATGAAACGTTTCTTCGCCCAGCGGCCGTTGCCATCCAGAATAATGGCTACGTGCTCCGGCACATTAAGGGTTTCCCCATCTATGATTCTCTCCATATTATACTCCCATTTATTCATCAACTGTAACCATCTCGTACTGGCCCAGCTGTCATCAATCATCTATTAACAGATATGTACGAGGCTGTTGCATCCTCCGTAAAATATACAGATTTTGCAGCAGCCCCACCCAATTACTTTATAACAGTATTTGTCAAGACACGCCTGTTAGACTGTCATGATCTCTTTTGTCTTTGCCTCTACAGCCTTGTCAACCATAGCCACATACTTGTCAGTGATCTTCTGAAGCTTCTCCTGTAATTCTGCATATTCATCTTCAGAAATCTCTTTGGCTTTGTTGCTCTTCTTGAAAGCATCATTGCCGTCACGACGGATATTGCGGACTGCAGTCTTCGCTGCATCCCCCTTCTTCTTCACATCCTTCGCCAGTTCCTTACGGCGTTCCTCTGTCAGTTCAGGGAATACAAGACGGATAGACTTGCCGTCGTTCGTTGGTGTGATACCAATATCAGAAGCAAGAATGGCTTTCTCGATATCCTTGATCAGCTTGCTCTCCCATGGCTGGATCATCAGTACACGTGCTTCAGGCACTGTGACATTGCCCACCTGCTGAAGTGGTGTCGGTGTACCATAATAATCCACCTTCAGTTTATCCAAAATATGCGGATTGGCACGGCCAGCACGAATGGTTGTATATTCGCGTTCCAGTGCATCCAATGACTTCTGCATCTTTGTCTCATATGGCTGTAACTTCTCATTACTCATAAATATAGTTCCTCCTAATATCCTTATACAGTCACGTAAGTACCTGTAAACTCTCCGTATAATGTCTTCACAATGCTGTTCTCTTCATTCAGGCCAAATACCACCATCGGCATCTTGTTCTCCATGCACATGATCGTTGCTGTCAGGTCAACCACCTGCAGTCTTTCATCTACAACCTGCTGAATGCTGACGCTGTCATACTTCTTCGCATTCGGGTTCGTCTTCGGATCACTGTCATAAACACCGTCCACAGCCTTGGCAAGTAAAATCGCATCCGCCTCAATCTCAATGGCACGAAGCGTTGTACCTGTATCCGTTGAAAAATACGGATGACCTGTGCCGCCGGCAAAGAAAACGACCTTGCCTGCATTCAGATCAGCAACAGCTGCATCCTTGGAAAAAAGCTTTGTAAAAGCGCCGCACATAAATGGTGTATACACTTCTGTCTGCATTCCCAATGTACGGAAAATCTCAGACACATAAATACAGTTCATAACTGTACCCAGCATACCGATCTGGTCAGACTTCGTACGCTCTATAATCTTGCTGCTGTTGCGTCCGCGCCAGAAATTGCCGCCGCCGATCACAATCGCAACCTGCGTTCCCTTATCTGTAATCTGTTTCACCTGTTCGGCAACCTTCAGACAAGTTGCCTCATCAAAGCCAAAATCCTTGTCTCCGGCCAGCGCTTCGCCGCTTAATTTTAATAAAATTCTCTTTAAATCGTTCATCATCATACCGATGTCCTCCGTTCACCTTATAATCTACCATAAAACTGTATATTTGACCAGTCCTTTTCTTACAGTTTTGAGTAGCCGAAACTGTTGACAATGGCATCGATAGGCATCTTCTTACGGCACATCGGGCATTCCGACGGTAAATAAGCCTGATAATCCGGCAAATCTTCCTTCTGGAAAATGGAGAAGATCTCCATCCCCTCCGCTGTCTGTTCCACGTTACTGAAAATAGCAGCCACGCCTCTTACCGTTCCGCCGTAATAAGAAACGGCCTCAGCCGCCCTTGTAATGGTCTGTCCGGTTGTCACAGATGCTGCCAGTACAAGCACCTGCATATGCTTGATCATTCGCAATGTACTGTCCATGAAAACAAGCTGTCCATAGGCATTCACATCCGGTGTAATAATCGAGATATTCTTACCACTGTTAATGGACATAATCCCGGTATCTGCGAGAAACTCTGCCATAAAAGCACCGATCAGCTCTGTTCCGTCCAGACATACAATCGTATCGATCATCGTATTGTTCTGAAAATGATTGGCCAGCACTCTTGCTGTTTCTCTTCCGTTGTTGTGTCTGCACTTAACTGTCGACATATCAATATACGTATTGATATGGGAATTAACCGTTGCAAAATGACCCTCCAGAATCTTAATACGTGCCTTCGGATTACGCGCCGATCTCAGATCAGTTAAACATTCTCTCATACATAGACCCCCTTCTCTGCAGATTTCCTTATCCCCATAAAATTCCTGCAGACTTGCCAGCTTCTGTTATGCTTCTATACGGATGGACTTAAATAACGTAATCATTGCCCTTGGCATCCTGCCAGTCTAAAAGATCCTCAAGTGTATACTTGTCAATGACTGAATTGATTGCCTCATCCAATTCCTTCCATATACGAATTGTAACACAATCCTGCATTTTCGGACAGTCATAATTGTTATCGGTACATGACACAGGGGAAAGATCGCCTTCTGTCAACCGGAGAATCATCCCCACTGTGTAATCTTTTGGCAGTCTTGCCAGGCGATAGCCGCCCTGCGGGCCCCTAATACTTTTAACATAGCCCGCCTTCGTCAACACCGACACGATCTGCTCCAAATACTTCACGGAGATATCCTGTCTTGCAGCAATATCTTTAATTCGGACCGGCTCCCCGTGATCGTTTGTCGCTATATCCAGCATCATACGCAATGCGTATCTTCCTCTGGTTGAAATCTTCATTTATTCTTTCTTCCTTTCATCTTCTTCACTTAACTAAGCCCCTATTTTTTATACAGCCGGCTTATTCTTTCATTTCCTTTGTTCTCTGACCTGACATCTCTCTTCACTTATGTCTTTCTTAACTTAATGTCAGTTCCGGACTCTTAATACTGACTCTCGTGTGCGCCGGTACACTTTCTGTAATAAATGAGTTGCCCCCGATAATGGAGTCGCATCCAATCACTGTCTCGCCGCCAAGGATCGTGGAATTCGCATAGATCGTCACATGATCCCCAATGGTCGGATGACGTTTGGTTCCGGCCAGCTGCTGTCCCTTCCTCGTGGACAATGCTCCCAGTGTCACGCCCTGATACAGCTTGACATAATCACCGATTTCTGTTGTCTCACCGATAACAATACCTGTACCGTGGTCGATAAAGAAATAACGCCCGATAGTGGCACCGGAGTTGATATCGATCCCAGTCTTGCCATGGGCATATTCTGTCATAATACGCGGTATAAAAGGTACATTCTGAACATACAGTTCATGGGCAATTCTGTAAACATAGATAGCAAATAATCCCGGATAAGAGAAAATAATATCCTCTTTACTCTTTGCAGCAGGATCCCCGTCAAAACCAGCCTGTACATCCATCAGCAGCATCTTCTGGATATACGGCAGACGGCTGATAAAACGTTCACAGATCTCTCTTGCCTTCTCCGTCACCTCTGCACTGCTGCTTTTTCCCTTATCATCATACAAAAACGCAATCTCAATCTGCGCTTTCAATTCTTCATAAATATGCGTCAGCATATTGCCAAGGAAATATCCCGGCATGGTGCTGGATATATTCTCATCCCCGAAATACCCAGGGAAAACAACACGTCTTAAATCCTTGATAATACCAATAATCGCCCCACGACTCGGCAGATGAATACTCTCCTCATCTGTCACATACACATCCTCGTTCATGCAAGTCTCTGTAATATTCGCCACCACATTCTGAATTGTCTCTCTGATCATCCCCGTCATCTCCTATCTCTCTAAAATCCATATACTGACCCGTATCCTGCTTAAGTTCAAGCTTGGTCAGCCTCATAATATTCAGCATTTCCTAGTTGAATTATATGAAATTATAATTCAAAACGTGCGCAAAGTCAAGAAAAAGCTTGACTATATAATGACACCCTTTGCTCCAAAAGTCATAGAATAAATCAAAGACTTTCGGAGTTTTTTATCATGCGTTTTAATCCTTTTGAAGAAAAACCGATGCCTTTAGACCAGCTTTTTATGGACTGGGATAAACTTTATCCGAAACCCTATCATCTCGGCACCGTCCATCCTTACACCAAGGTCCGCATTGTCCTCATGAACGGCACCGAATTCGAAGCCCAGTGGTTCGGTCATCAATTCAGCCGTCACTGTCAGGATAATGATCTTCGACGCGAACTGGCTATGATCCGCCGCATAGAGCAGATGCAGCAAAAACGGATCAGTTGTCTGAAGCCTAAAAACGAAACCGTTCTTGAGCATACCATTACCTATGAACAGCTGGCTGTTGATCTGACTGCCTTTCTGGCCAGACGTGAAAATGACTGCAATGTCAAAACAGCCCTGGATTTTGCCCTGCTGGAAGATTTTGACCATTTGTACCGCTATGCCAACCTGTTGGATTATGAATATGGTACCTGCCCTGAAAAACTGGTGGGTCGCTATACCGAGATGACACCGGCCCGACCGACCATCGCCCACCACCGCTATCCGACAGACAGCATTTTCCGTTCCATTGACAACCAGACAGCTTCCCTGAAAACAAAACTCGGTATTAATATCATCACTGCCGCCGAGCAGCAGACGATGAATTATTATATGAATATTGCACCGTTTTATTCCCGTTCCGACCTTGGAAGACGACTGTATCAGGAAATCGGTATGATCGAGGAAGAGCATGTTTCCCAGTACGAAAGCTTAAAAGACCCATCCGCCACATGGCTGGAAGATCTACTGATGCATGAATATACCGAATGTTACCTGTATTATTCCTGTATGATGACGGAGTGCGATCTGTACATCCGAAAGATATGGGAAGAATGCCTCATGCAGGAAATCTCTCATCTGCACAAAGCCAAAGAATTGCTTGAGAAATATGAAAACAAGAGCTGGCAGCAGGTCATCGGCGGCTGCGGTGACTTCCCGGATATCCTTGTTCTCGGTCCAAATATCGATTATATTCGTCATATCATTGCTACAACAACCGGCAATACGCAAAAAGAGGAAGACGTTGTTCCTCTCGGACGTCTCTCTGAAAATGATCCGTTCTTCTTCTACCAGCACGTCATGAACGACCCGTTATGTGAAGTCGCCAGCCATGTCACCATCGACGCCCGCATACGCAGAAAAGGCTGTGACTATCGCTTTGAAATCAAAGAAAATCCATTGCCGGAGCTGCGAAACCGGCGCTGCGACAACACATCTATTGGACGCATCCCGGCCTGCACACCGGCATCAGCTTCCAGTGAAGGTACGACAGCAGATAACTGCCGATGTCCGATTTTCTCTAAGTAGGTGTGGCCCTGTAAGTATATAACAGGCTCCCCAAGGCGTTCTTCAGCACCTGCACTGAAAAACGCCCCGGGGAGCCGTTTTGTTGTTTTACGAGGGCGCACGCTTTCTCTGATCAGCGTGTTGTTCTCTGTTATTCGTATTTCTTCGCCTGTGAACGGATCAGCTCCATGTCATCAAAGTAGTTGATCTTCATGGCATCTCTGACTTCATGCAACGTCTGAGCAGCTGTTTCTCTGGCAACTTCACTGCCTTTCTTCAGCACTTCATAGACATACGGAATATCCTTCTGAAGTTCCTCACGACGCTTTCTGATCGGTTCCAGTTCTTCCTGAAGCACGTTGTTCAGGAACTTCTTCACCTTCACATCGCCGAGACCGCCGCGCTGATAATGTTCCTTCAGTTCATCCAGATTCTTGTAATCCGGCAGATATTCTTCAAAATGCTGGTCATTGCAGAACGCATCCAGATAAGTAAAGACTGTATTGCCTTCCAGTGAACCCGGATCCTCAATACGGATATGGTTCGGGTCTGTGAACATGCTCATAACCTTCTTCTTGATATCCTTCGGATCTTCTGCAAGATAAATACAATTGCCCAGAGACTTGCTCATCTTCGCCTTACCGTCAATACCCGGCAGTCGAAGGCAAGCTTCATTGTCCGGCAATAAAATCTTCGGTTCCACCAGTGTCTCTCCATAAACAGAATTGAACTTGTGTACAATCTCTCTGGTCTGCTCGATCATCGGGCTCTGGTCTTCACCAACAGGAACTGTTGTGGCCTTAAATGCCGTGATATCCGCAGCCTGACTGATCGGATACGTAAAAAACCCAACCGGAATACTTGTCTCAAAATTACGCATCTGAATCTCTGACTTCACCGTAGGGTTTCTCTGGAGTCTCGAAACAGTGACAAGATTCATATAGTAAAAAGATAACTCACATAATTCAGCAATCTGTGACTGAATAAACAGCGTGGATTTAGCCGGATCCAGACCGCAGGCCATATAATCCAGTGCCACCTCGATCACATTCTGGCGGACCTTCTCCGGATTATCTGCATTATCCGTCAAAGCCTGTGCATCTGCGATCATAATAAAAACTTTATCATATTCTCCGGAATTCTGCAGCTCCACACGACGCTTCAGTGAACCTACATAATGGCCCACATGCAGACGTCCTGTCGGTCTGTCACCGGTCAAAATAACTTTGCTCATCTTCATTCCTCCTGGACATACTAACTCCTTGTAGTGTACCACAAAAAACAAATATCATCAAGAACAAACATTTTTGTTGTAAAACCAACAGACTTTTACTTCAAAGCGAATTACAATAAATTCATCCTAGTCAATTAGGTTTTTTAAGGAGGTTTTTTATGATTCGCAGAATTATTACCATTGATACAGAAAAATGTACCGGCTGTGCCCTTTGCGTCAACGCCTGTCACGAAGGTGCCATTGGCCTGAGAGACGGCAAAGCAGTGCTTCTCCGCGAAGACTACTGTGACGGCCTGGGTGATTGTCTCCCAGCCTGTCCTGCAGATGCTATTCATTTTGAAGAACGAGAAGCCGCAGCTTATGACCATGAAGCCGTTCAAAAGCATCTTGCTGCCAGGAAACATGCTGCCGCAGGCGGATGTCCGGGTTCTGCTGCTGCATTCTTCGGTCATGAACACACTGAGAAGCCGCAGGCAGATACCGTATCTTCCACTTCTGCACTTGCTGTTCCTGAAAGTCAGCTTTCCCAGTGGCCGGTTCAGATTAAACTTGTCGCACCGAATGCGCCTTATTTCAACGGCTGTGATCTGCTCATTGCCGCAGATTGTACTGCTTACGCTTACGGCAATTTCCATCAGGCATTTATCAAAGACCATATCACCCTTGTAGGCTGTCCAAAACTTGATGCCGTAGACTACAGTGAGAAGCTGACACAAATTTTCACCTATAATGATATCAAGCGTATTACCCTGACCCGCATGACAGTTCCTTGCTGCGGCGGCATGGCTATGGCTGTTCAGAAAGCTATCCAGGCCAGCGGCAAAAATATTCCATTAAAGATTGTTATCATTTCTCCTGATGGACAGATTGTGCAAACCCAGGAAGTATAGCTGTTCAAACGATGCCCCGGATTCCATCATTCTCCGTTCATGCCTATAGTAAACACCGACACCTGCTCATTCGCACTCTATATTCAGCAGATTTTCTATTGGCAGCTCTGTTTGATCGACCATTATCAACATTTTTCTGTTCCTGTCAATTTTCCTTAGTCTTCCTCTGTAAGTCTGCCTTGCACCGCCTGTTTTTCTTTCATCCGGAGCAAAATACGTCACCATCACCTCAGGCTGTTCCTGTAGGCGCGCCGAAATCTTCTGCAGCTGTGCATTCAGCCGTGTTTTTTCATCCTCGTCCAATTCCTCCCTGTCATCCGTCAGTCTGGCGGTTTCCTTCACCGCTGCTTCATAACCCGTCAACGCCGCAAAAGGTGAAAACTGCGCCGCCCGGTCTTCCATGGACATGGGCGGGTGCTTCTTGGAAACATGATGCTGTTTATCAATGATATCTGCATACCGCAGCCAATCCGGCCCGCTGCTTCGCTCTTTTCCGTCATTGATGCCTGTTCGATATCCTTTCATTTCTGCATCCATCACGCCTTATGGCCTCCAATCTGACTGTTTCTCTGTCTGGCTGTTGCCCCTTCTTCCAGATTCATGCCTTTTAAAATAGCATTTTTGCCAAATTTCTTCTTGATGGCCAATGATGCCTCCTGCAATTTGCGTTCTCTGGCCAGCCGTTCCGATTCTGCCTTTTGTTCAGCTTCACGTGCCGCATAATCCACGAACAGATTCATCTGCTCAAATTCCGTTTTCATGGAAACTGTCTTTTCATCCGCCACATGATTCGCTGTGACATAAATCCTCCGGACAAGCAGCTTCGGATTAACAATCCGGTCAAAAAGATCCATCACCGCCTCCAGGATCACTTTTGAAGAAGAAGAGGCTCCTTTTAAGTTGACCGTCCCGTGGGCATGTTTCGGCATTTTTCTGCCATAACGATCGGTTGTCACCGCACCTCTGTATGCTTTTGCAATTTCAGGATTGGTCAGATTATCAATATCATATCCCACGGTCAGTACAAGCTGGTCCGTCATCAGTCGCTTCTCTACCAGATCAAGGACAAGCATATCTGTCATCTCCCGGACCACCAACCGTGCCTGGTCAAATACATATGGACACTGCAGCACCTGACCGGAACCAAGGCTACTGCTTCTCGGTTTATAGGCCTTGATCGCCGCCATGGTACAAGGTTCCCATCCCCAGGCGTGATCGATCAAAAGTTCCGCATTCACACCAAAAAGACGATACAGCAAATCTTCATTGTAATAATCATCCGGTCCGCCCATGGAACATCTGGCAATATCTCCCATGGTATAAATGCCCACTTCCTCCAGCTTTTTGGCATAGCCCCGTCCCACGCGCCAGAAATCCGTCAAAGGACGGTGGTTCCAGAGCATCTCCCGATAACTCCGCTCATTCAGTTCCGCAATCCGCACGCCATTAACATCCGCCTTTGTATGCTTAGCCCCAATATCCATGGCCACCTTACACAGATAAAGATTCGTACCGATTCCCGCGGTAGCCGTGATTCCTGTTGTCACCAGAACATCAAGAATGACTTTCATGGCCAGTTCTCTGGCCGTCATCTGATAAAGCGCCAGATACTGCGTGGCATCGATCATCACCTCATCTATTGAATAGACATGCATATCCTCCGGCGCAAAATATTTCAGATACACCTGATAAATCTGCGTGGAGACTTCCATATAGTGGGCCATCTGAGGCGGCGCAATAATATAATCCAGTGCCATGTTGGAAGAATATTTGAGTACATTGGCATCACTGCTGCTGCCTGTCAGTTCATGCCCCGAAGCCTGTCTGCGACGGGCGGCATTCACTTCTCTGACTCTCTGTACCACCTCAAACAATCGCGCTCTTCCCGAAATACCGTAAGCTTTCAGTGCCGGAGACACTGCCAGACAGATTGTCTTCTCTGTTCGGCTGGGATCAGCCACCACCAGGCATGTTGTCATTGGATCCTTGCCACGCTCAACGCACTCCACAGATGCATAAAAAGATTTCAGATCAATGGCGATATATGTTTTTTTCTGCATGACTGCTGCCTCCTTTCCCCCGGATGATCTGCTTAAATTCACCGACTTTTATACTTCAATCTTATTCTGATTTTACCATTTCACCGAACAAATAACAATATAAGGGCAGAAAGAAAGCTGCCGCTTCATGTATTTTATCATGAAAACGGCAGCCTTGTTTTTTAGCCATATGACACCCAGATAATCAATGGTACGATACAACTAACTTCTATTCTCTGATCTTCATAGACAATGACATCATACATCCGCCAACAGCCCCTGCATGTCTCACCACTTCCAGATTTTCCGGTGTAATGCCGCCGATGGCATAAACCGGAAGCTTCGTCCTGTGACAGACATTTTCGAGAAATGTCAGTCCTCTTCCCGGCAATCCTTTTTTGCAGTCAGTATCAAAAATGTGCCCGGCTGTCAGACAGGTAGCTCCTGCCTTTTCAGCTGCCAAAGCATCTTCCACGGAGTGTACAGATGTACCGATATGCTTAAAGCCCTCTAACGCATCTTTTTCCGACAGCTCCATCAAAACAGGCAGCGGCAGGTGGATATTCTCACAATTCAGCTTTGCAGCCACTTCCGCAAATGAATGCAGAATACATTTCTTATGATGCTCATGACATATCATCAGCACATCCTTTGCCAGATGCTCATATTCATCTGGTGTCATATCTTTTTCTCGAAGAATGATGGCATCGATATCTGTGGATGCCAGAAATTCTATCTGTTCCAGAAAATCTCTGTCACATAGATGGCGATTTGTTACTGCCATCATATGGGCATAACTGCGGCTAGACATAGATGTATTCATTCAGCACAGGCTGAAGCCCCTGATCCTTGATGGCATCATAGATTTCCTGAAGGCTGCGGTTATCCGCAATTTCAAACTGCTCATCACCGCTCTCAGCTTCATTCTCCTTGCCGGTATATTTTTCCTCATGGTCACCGATACCGGTGCTGACACCTGCTGAAATCTTGGTTGCCGCAAAGCGGATGATGTGATCACGGAATCTTGCCACCTCTCTTGAAGAGACTGTAATACCCGCATATGGCAGGAAAATACGATACGCACAGAGAATCTGACACAACTGTGTCTCATGGACATCCTTCGGATTGATCTTGTCATTATTAATGATCGGACGCAGTCTCGGGCAGGACAAAGACATCTCAGCATGCGGATATTTTCGCTGCAGATAATATACATGCAGCGCTGTTGCCAGGGCATCCTTTCTGAAATCATCCAGCCCCAGTAAAGCTGAGAATCCGACACCGCGCATACCGCCCATTAAAGCTCTTTCCTGAGCTTCAAAACGATACGGCCATACACGCTTATGGCCCATCAGATGCAGCGTTTCGTATTTGTCCGAGTTATAGGTTTCCTGGAAAACAGTGATATAATCCGCACCGCATTCATGAAGGTACTTATATTCATCCACATTGACCGGATAAATCTCAAGACCTACATTTCTGAAATACTTGCTGGCCAGTTTGCAGGCCTCACCGATGTATTTCACATCACTCATATGTCTGCTCTCGCCTGTCAGCATCAGGATTTCCTCAATACCGGAATCTGCAATGACTTTCATTTCATGCTCGATTTCCTGCATGTTCAATTTCTTGCGGTGAATATGGTTATAACAGTTAAAACCACAGTAAACGCAATAATTTTCACAGTAATTGGCAATATAAAGCGGTGTGAAAAGATACACACTGTTGCCGAAATGGTTGCGGCGCTCCACAGCAGCTTTTTCTGCCATCTGTTCCAGAAATGGCTGTGCCGCCGGTGAAAGCAGTGCCTTGAAATCCTCGATGGAACAGACATCATGAGCCAGTGCAGCCTGCACATCCGCAGCTGTATACACTTTCTCATCATAGCTCTCCACCTGGCTCATGACCTTATCCCTGATATCTGTTGAAATCTGATCCATGCCTTCCATATAAGCCATATGGTCTGTTCTGAAAGAAGGATCCTGCTCCAATCGTTCTTTTTTTGCCTTTGCTTCAGGAGTCATATCATCCCACTGAATGATGTATTCTTCATTTCCCATTTCAAGCGCCCCCTTAGTCATGTAAAAATCCTGTCAGAGGATCAGATGCAGAGGCGCCTCTGTGAAGGACACGTCCAAGACCTGAAAGATAAGCGGCACGACCTGCTGCGATGGCGTTCTTGAAAGCGCCAGCCATAGCCGGGATATCGCCTGCAGTTGCAATAGCTGTATTGGCCATGATCGCTGCTGCGCCCATTTCCATGGCTTCACATGCCTGTGACGGACGACCGATACCGGCATCCACAATAATCGGAAGATCAATTTCATCGATCAGGATCTGAATAAATTCCTTTGTTGCAAGGCCCTTGTTGGAACCGATTGGAGAAGCCAACGGCATAATGCAGGCCGCACCGGCATTCACCATATCTCTGGCTGCATTCAGGTCCGGATACATATAAGGCATAACAATGAAACCTTCCTTAGCCAGAATCTCTGTAGCCTTAATTGTTTCATAATTATCCGGCAGAAGGTATTTGGAATCATGCATGATTTCTACTTTGACAAAATCACCGCATCCCATTTCACGTGCCAGTCTTGCCAAACGAACAGCCTCTTCGGCATTTCGCGCACCGGAAGTGTTCGGCAGCAGTGTAACCCCTTCCGGAATATAATCCAGAATATTCTCTTCTTTACGAGTATTGACACGACGAAGTGCCAGTGTAATAATCTCTGCGCCGGCATCTTCTACAGCTGCACGGATCAGATTCAGGTTGTATTTGCCTGAACCGAGAATAAATCTTGACGTAAATGTATGACCTCCCAATGTCCATGTATCTTTATTCTGCATAGTTGTTCCCCACTTTCATTTTTGTTTTTGCTTCTGCTTTTATTTTCGCTTCTGCATTTACTTTTGCTCTTACTTTTACTTCTGCTTTTACTTTCACTTTTGCTTTCGCTTTTCTAAAGCTCAGCTGTTCTCTGTCACTATTTCCATTGACAATTGATTGCAATTGTTTTTTATTTTTTCAGTTGTTAGGTACCTAACTAATTTTCTAATTATATAAGGTACCTAACAATTGGATTTTTATATTTCTATATCTTATCTTCATTCGACTGTACCAGCCGTATCCTTCTATATCTCATCGGCATCCAGACCAAGGACGCAGCGCAAAACCATATTGGCTTCGTGTGCCGCACAGATGGTCACTCTCGGCGCCATCAGTCCTCTGCCCGGCATGGCGCCGCTGACGCCATCCCCGCAAATATAAAAATGATCATTGATCTTGCGCGTCTTGATTGTGTTAGATGAGCCATAGCCTGCCATTCCGGAACCGCAGATCAATGTCTTCTCCGGATAATAACATAGAATCTGTTCTGTCAGCATTGCTTTCACATCTGGCTTATCAAAGGCCTCACAGATGATGTCGTCATCTTTAAAAAGATCCCGGCAATTTTCTTCCGCAATACGCACTGTGTCAATCTGTACCTCAATATACGGATTCATTCGCTGCAATTCATCCTTTAAGGCTTCTGTCTTGTACATGCCCAGATGTTCCACCATATACTGCTGCCGGTTCAGATTGCTTGGCTCCACAATGTCAAAATCGATCAGATGCAGATGACCGATACCGGTTCTTGCCAACATGATTGCAATATTCGACCCCAGGCCACCAAGACCTGCGATTGCCACCCTTGCCTTCTTCGCCTTTTCATAGACATGGGGCGTATGTCTTGCACAGAGCATACTCTCCATCTCTTCACGATCCGGCATCTTGCCTTTCTGTATCCAATTGATGGTCATTCCGTCCTTCAAAGACAGATTCTCATCCGTCTGAAAGCCTTCAACAATCCATACACAATGTCTCTGAATATCCTCTGACAGGCCTTCCGAAGCATACGTCTGTCGCTTCAAATCTTCCATATCTGCCGCTTCTGTCTTCACAGATTGCCCGTTTAAAATAATCTCTGCCACATCAACCGCCTCCTACAAATCGGACAACCTCAACTGTATCGCCATCCTTCAAAATGGCTTCTTCCCATATACTTCTCGGAATAATTGCGCCATTGCACTCAACCGCAATCATCTTGTCCGGATACCCGTGTTCCTTTAAAAAAGCTGCAACCGTTGTACCCTCTGCAATTTCCAGCATTTCACCATTGACCTTAATCACTACGAACCCCTCCCCTCGTCACAAACGTGCACCAATTTTGACGTTCTCAGTATTTGCTAAGGTTCCATGCAAGCATGAACTTTGGCTCATTACCCGCATAAAAAAAGCCGCACAAAGAACTACACCCGTGGTGGTGTACCCCTTCATGCGGCTAAACATCAAAATTCATAACCATTCACATAACAGTCATAAACCAAATGAACTTTTGCACTCTGACTTAATTATAACGTTTTTTAACCATCTGTCAATCCCCAAAATTTACTATACAAAATCCCGAAACTGTAGCCTATTTTCTCATTTCATTTTGATAAAAATATTGCTTCGCGTTATAATACTCTCTGAATAAATAACTTTTTATATTTGATGAAAATAAATTACATGCGAAATTCTCACCATATGTACCGCTGCCAAGAAGTGACAACGCGAGTGTGCCTGCTTATGAACGAATAATTTTATATATTTCATAAAGCCTAAATGGATTTCGCAAGATTTTAGGAGATTTTTTATGTACCAGATTATTACAGACGGTTCGTGGGATATGGGCAGTGAACGTGCCACCAGATTCGGCGTGGATGTTGTGCCTTATTATGTGACCATGGACGGCGAACATTATTTAAAAGAGATCGAAGAACTGGATGTCCGTGATTTTTATCAGTTTATGGTGGATAATCCAAAGATTTTCCCAAAGACCTCGCTACCGACAGTTCAGGATTATTATGATGTTTTTGAAAAATATGCCAAACAGGGCATTGATATCATCTGCTTTACCTTAAGTGCCAAATTCAGTGGTTCCTATAATTCCGCCCGCAATGCAGGCGACATGATTCAGGAAAATTATCCGGGTATCCGTGTAACAATCATGGATACAACCCTTGCCACCCTGATGCAGGGTCTGATGATTCAGGAAATCGTACGTTTCCAACGCTCCGGTGCCGATTATGATGCCCTGATCAAACGCGCCGATGAAATCAAAGACACATGCCGTATTTTCTTTACTGTTGAAAATATGGATTACCTTGTTCACGGCGGACGTGTCGGCAAGTTGGCAGGCATCTCCGCCAATATTCTGAATCTGCGTCCAATGATCCTTATGACCCAGGGCGAACTCTTTCCATCCGGCCTTGCCAGAGGCCGTGTTCAGTCCCGCAAAAAGGCCATGGAGAAGTTATTTGCTCACATCGAAGAAAACGGTAATGATCCGGACCGTTATATTTATATGGTTGGTTACGGCTACAACATCAAAGAAGGCGAAGATCTCCGCAAAGATGTGATTGAACACATGAAGAAGAAATGGCCGGGCTTTGAACCAACGGTCGAAATCGGACAGATTGGTGCCACCATCGGCGTGCATACAGGCCCTCATCCGATTGGTTTTGGACTGTGCGAGAAATCCTGCTAGCCAAAAGTCTCTCACTTCAAGTTCCATCAACAAACTTTTAAATGGTTTTAAAATTACTGAAATAGATACGCTTTATCCATTGAGAAATCGTTGGATTTATGCTAAACTTTTTATACCTAACGTTTTAAATTGATAAAAATCATTTAGGAGGTCCGGATATGGCACACGTTAAAATTCAGTATGATGTAATGGATGCATTCTGTATGGATGTTTTCCAGAGATTCGGTTTCACAAAAGAAGAAAGCCGTATTATTTCCGATGTTTTATTACTCTCAGATGTTTACGGAATTGAATCCCATGGCGCGCAGCGACTTGTCCGCTACCACAAAGGTATTGCCAGCGGCATGATCAAAGTTCACGCCAAACCTGAAATCGTTTTTGAAACACCTGTTTCAGCCGTCGTAGACGGTCATGATGGTATGGGACAGTTGATTGGTCATTTTGCCATGGATCTGGCTATTAAGAAAGCCAAAGAGATCGGTATGGCTATTGTCACCGTCAGAGATTCCAACCACTTCGGTATCGCCGGTTATTATGCCAAGATGGCCTGCGATCAGGGGCTCATTGGTATGGCCTTTACAAACTCAGAAGCCATCGTTGTTCCGACATTCGGCAAGAAAGCCATGCTGGGCACAAACCCAATTGCTATTTCCATGCCGGCTGAACCATATCCGTTCTTCTTCGATGCATCTACAAGTGTCGTCACCCGCGGTAAGTTCGAGATGTACCGAAAAGCCGAGAAGCCAATTCCTGACTGCTGGGGTCTGGATGCCAACGGCCATCCTTGCACAAACGCTGCAGAAGTTCTTACCAACATCGACAAGAAAGCCGGCGGCGGTATTATGCCTCTGGGCGGCGCAGAAGAACTGACAGGCAGCCACAAAGGTTATGGTTATGCCATGCTCTGTGAAATCTTCTGCTCCATCCTTTCTATGGGTCTGACATCCAACCACAGTATCCAGAACGGCAAGGGCGGCACATGCCATGGTTTTATTGCCATTGATCCTGCTGCATTCGGAGATGCCGAAGCCATCAAACAGCACCTGTCCGATTTCCTGACAGAACTGCGCGAATCTCCAAAGGCAGACGGCAAGGAACGCATCTATACCCATGGTGAAAAGGAAATCCTTGCGACAGCAGACCGTATGAAGAATGGTCTGGATGTTGACGTCAAGACACTGGCTGAGATGAAGGATCTGAGCGAATATGTCGGTGCCGATTTTAACAGCTACTTCGGAGATATTTATAACGAATAAGCCTCTTCTCATCCGTTTTATCCGATCAGAAGACTGAACCAAACAGATGACTGTATAAAAGCAAGATAGTATCAAAAATCTTTTAGTTGTACTAAATATTTTTTAGATATTATCTTGCTTTTTGTCCGTTTTATGGTATGATGAATATATAAATTTTAGTAATTGTTCAAAGCCATTTTATCAATGTGCTGCAATCAGCGTTATGAACATATGAGCAATTACGTGAGATACTATTTTTACATGATTTCAAGGAGGCTTTTTATTATGAAAGAAGTAATTCACACATCTAATGCACCAGCAGCGATCGGACCATATTCACAGGCTATCAAGGCAGGCGGCGCTATCTACGTTTCCGGTCAGCTCCCGGTTGATCCTGCTACAGGCGCTTTCGCAGGCGATACAATCCAGGAACAGACACGTCAGTCTCTGACAAACATCAAGAACATCCTTGCTGAAGCAGGTACAGATCTTGATCATGTTGTTCGTGTTGATGTTTTCATGAAAGATATGAACATGTTTGCTGACATGAACGCTGTATACGCAGAATTCTTCACAGAGAAATGCCCTGCAAGAGCTGCTGTAGAAGTTGCAAGACTTCCTAAGGATGCCCTTGTTGAAATCGGCGCAATTGCTGTTGTTGACTAATTGACGACCAACTATAAAAGAAATACCTCCGGAAACGGGCTCAGCGCCCACTGTTTCCGGAGGTATTTCTTTTATAGTTGGTCTGTGCCATGGCTGTACTAAAAACAATAACAGCAATTGCACTAATTTCAGGATTTACTTTCATATACATTCCCGATTATCGATGCGTGCATCATTTACGGAAAGATATATTAGCTGAGCAGTGCTCTGTCGTTGGCGAATTCTTCGCCGCTGGCTTTTTCGAACTGATGCAGCAGATCCTCGACGGTGAGTTTCTTTTTCTCTTCGCCTTTGATGTCCAGGATGATCTTGCCGTCCATAAGCATGATCAAACGATTGCCGTGAGCGATGGCGTCTTTCATGTTATGGGTGATCATGATGGTTGTCAGATGATCCCTGTTGACGATCATATCCGTTGTCTCAAGGACTTTGGCTGCTGTCTTCGGATCAAGGGCTGCTGTATGTTCATCCAGAAGCAAAAGCTTCGGTTTTTTCAATGTTGCCATCAAAAGAGTCAGTGCCTGTCTCTGACCACCGGATAACAACCCCACCTTTGATGTCAGACGGTTCTCAAGTCCAAGGCCAAGGATCTTCAGCAGTTCTTTGTATTCTTCACGCTCTTTCTTGGTAATTCCAATCTTCAGCGTTCTTGACTGACCGCGGCGCTGTGCCAATGCCAGGTTCTCTTCAATACCCATGGTAGCTGCCGTACCGGTCATCGGATCCTGGAAAACTCTTCCCAGATATTTGGCTCTCTTGTGTTCGGAAAGTTTTGTCACATCCACACCATCAATAATGATCTGCCCTTCATCCACCGGCCATACACCTGCGATGGCATTGAGCATGGTGGATTTGCCGGCGCCATTGCCGCCGATGACTGTTACGAAATCACCGTCTTCAAGATTCAGGGAAAGGCCATTAAGGGCTCTCTTCTCATTCACTGTGCCGGCGTTAAATGTCTTATAAATATTCTTAATCTCAAGCATCTGCGCTGCCTCCTCTTCTTACCGGTTTTGCAAAATATCTGCTCTTCCAATACGGGATTGCAAGGAAAATTGCAACAACAATTGCGGAGAACATCTTCAAAAGGTCTGTATCAACGCCAAGCCAAATAACAACCTGAAGAACCAGATAGTAGATAACAGCACCAAAACCGACGCTTAACAGTGTCAGGGCAAAGTTGCGGAAAATACGTCCGAAAATCGCTTCGCCGATAATAACGGCCGCCAGACCGATAACGATAGCACCACGTCCCATATTGATATCCGCAAATCCCTGATACTGAGCCAGCAGGGCGCTGGAAAGTGCTACAAGGCCATTGGAAATCATCAGGCCAAGTACTTTATTGAAGTTCGTATTGATTCCCTGAGCCCGTGCCATATTGCTGTTGCAGCCTGTTGCACGAATTGAACATCCAAGCTCTGTACCGAAGAACCAGTAGAGAATGGCAATCAGTACAACAATCATAATCGCAACGATCACAATGGTATTCTTAAAAATCGGAACACCTTTGATGTAGCGAAGAGAAACAAGCAAATTGTACTTATCCACATTCAGTGCCTGGTTGGACTTGCCCATGATCTTCAGGTTCACTGACCAAAGTGCCAGCTGGGTCAGAATACCGGAAAGAATTGCCGGAATTCCCATAAAGGTATGGAAAAAGCCTGTTGCAAGACCTGCCAGCATACCTGCGATAAATGCCGCTAGCATCGCTACCCATACGTTGTGTCCATTCATCATCATCATAATGCAGACAGCACCGCCTGTACACATAGTGCCATCTACCGTCAAATCGGCAATATCCAGTGTTCTGAAAGTAATATAAACACCGATTGCCATAATTCCCCAGATCAGTCCCTGGGCAGCTGCACCCGGCAGTGCGCTGATCAATGCCATTATATTCATGGCTGATTCCTCCTTGCTGTTTATCTAGTTGACTGTATCCATGCTCACAATGATACCAGATCATACCGCATGCATAACACACAAGATGGGGCCGCCGCAGAATATACCGCTCGAAAGCTTCTTATATACTGTGCGCAGCCCCTATTTATCTTGTTATATTCCTATGTATGATTATTCCTCAAGTGCTACATAATCATCAGGTACTGTAATACCATATGCTTCGCAGCGGCTTGCAACGTATTCTTTTGTAAATGTTGGTGCATATTCAATTGGCATTGTAGAGATATCTTCACCCTGAAGAACCTTAGCTGCCATCTTACCTGTTGCTACACCAAGATCATAGTAGCTGATGGAAAGTGTTGCAACACCACATCCTTTGCAGATACCCTCTTCACCTGCAACAACCGGAACGCCTGCCGGTGTACAGATGTTGTTGACGATCTCTGTATTGTTGGCAACTGTGTTGTCTGTTGGTACATAAATCACATCACTGTCATTGGCAGCGGATGTACATACAGATGAAAGATCGTTAGAATCTGAGAATGCATAGTATTCACATGTATAACCAAGTTTCTCAAGATATCCCTTGATTGTATCAACCTGGAACTTAGAGTTAGGTTCTGCTGAGCAATATAACAGACCAATCTTCTTGGCATCAGGGAATAACTCATGAAGCATATCAGCCTGACCATCTAATGGTGCAAGGTCTGCTGTACCGGAAATATTGCCGCCGACTGTACCGTCAAAGTTATCAATATCAAGGGCTACACCGTAATCTGTAACAGATGTACCGAGGATCGGGATAGTGTCTGTTCCGGCTGCTGCGGCCTGAAGAGCTGCTGTTGCATTCGCCAAAATTAAATCATCATTGTTTGAAACAAAGCCATTGATAATCGTTGCACATGTTACAGAATCACCCTGAGCATTCTGTTCATCAAATTTCACATTGTCACCAAATACCTCTGTCAATGCATCTTCAAAACCTTTTGTTGCTGCATCCAGTGCATCATGCTGAATCAACTGGCAGATACCGATGTTATACACCTTGCCGTCTGTTGAAACTTCACTGGCCGCCTCAGAACCGCTCTCTGCTGTGGATTCTGCTGCTGTTTCAGAAGCGCCTGTCTCAGGTGCCTTTGTCTCTGTGGATGAGCTGCCGCATGCAGCCAGGCTGCCTGCCATAACTAAAGATAATGCTACTGCCAGCACTTTCTTCATCTTTTTCATAATGATATACCTCCTCAAATTGTACACATTGTCCGTATTATTGAATTATTTCGATCAAATTTATACAGACTTCATGCATACATTATAGTACTTTAAAGTTCAAAAATCAACCCTATTAATGCTTTAAAGTGAAAAATTCAAGAGATATCAGATATATTGCTGTCTTGCAACATCAATAATCCCCCGGGTTGTGAGCCGCAGTTTCGGAATCACCGGCAATGACATAAAAGACAGGGTCATAAACGGATCAATACCTTCCGATACCCCAAGCACAGCCGCCTGTTTCTTGGCATTCTCAAGGGCATCATTCACTTCCGTCAGCGATTTGTCGCTCATAAGCCCGGCAATTTTCAGAACAACTTCTCCCAGAATCTGACCATTCTTCACGACAGCGATCCCGCCGTTATTCTCAATAATCCGGTTAGCGGCAGCAGCCATATCCGCATCGTTGCTGCCTACAACAATAATATTATGGGAATCATGTGAAATCGATGTGGCCACAGCGCCTTCTTTCAGTCCATAGCCTTTCAGATAACCAATGCCGATATGGCCGGTATGACGATGCCGCTCAATGACAGCAATTTTCAGGATATCCTTCGATATGTCAACCGCCGACGCATAGCCGGCATCTGTTGTCACAATTTCTCCCGGCACCATGCCGATGACGCCCCTCGGCCGATGGTCCTCAAAACTATCCGACGTTAATCTGTCAAGATTAAATGTATGGTGTGCTTTATCCGAAAGCCATGCATCCACCTCCGGAACCGGAACATCTTCAAGCTGTCCGTCATGATACCACACATGTCCCTTGATCACTGTCATCTCAACATGCAGATCCTGAAGATTGTCAAACACAGCAAAATCCGCCTGATATCCCGGCACAATCGCACCTTGGCTCGCCAGATGAAAATATCTGGCCGGATGATGGGTAGCCGCCTTAATAGCAATGATCGGATCCACTTTATATTTTTGGACTGCCTCACGGATAATGGCATCCATATGTCCCACATGCAGCAGATCATTCGGATGCTTGTCATCTGTACAGAACATACAATGCTCATAGTACTGCGGCACCAGAAGTCCGGCAAGAGCTCTCAGATTTCTTGCTGCCGTTCCCTCACGGATCATGATATACTGCCCTCTGCTGAGTTTTTCCAGGGCTTCCTCCATGGATGAACATTCATGATCCGAATAAACCCCGGAGGCCACATAAGCATTCAGTTCCCTGCCTGAAAGTCCCGGCGCATGACCATCGATCCTGCAATGATACTTGTGTGCAGCTGCGATTTTTTGAAGGACTTCTGTATCCCCCTGGATCACACCTGTATAGTTCATCATCTCCGCCAGTCCCTGAACTCTGTCATAATCATAAAAAGGATCGATAGCCTGATAATCCAGTCTTGCCCCGGATTCATCAAGGGGTGTTGCCGGCACACAGGACGGCAGCATAAACCGCACTTCAACCGGCAGGCCCTCCGTCGCCTGGATCATATAGTCAATACCGTCTGTTCCCAGAACATTGGCAATTTCATGTGGATCCGTGATCACCGTTGCAGTGCCATGAGGCAAAACAGCCTTGACAAACTCTGACGGAGCCACCAGACTGCTTTCCAGATGGATATGCGCATCAATCAACCCCGGTGCCACAATTTTGCCCTGCATATCAAGTTCCTCCACACCATCATAATGCCCAATTCCTGCAATGACACCGTTTTTGACTGCAATATCCCCCTGTGAAAGTTCATTGGTGAACACATTAACATAAACAGCATTTTTCAAGACAAGATCTGCTCTCTCCCGGCCCATAGCCACATTCATCAACTGCTGTTTAGCAGCTGCTTTTCTGTTGATCACACTGGTATAACTTTCCCTTGATGACATCCAAACACCCCCTGCAATTGATTGATCATGTATCGTGAATCGACACCAAAATCTTCCCTGACCAAAAATGTTTTAAAGCGCTTCTCCCAAAAACAGATAGTGCGGCATACTGTCTTGCTCCGGCACAGCAACACTTCCGTGAATCAGCGGTCTCAGGTAACGCACCATCTCCTCTGTCACATCATTGCCCGCTTCATTGATCCACGCTGTCGGGATCTTCTTCTCTGCATTGGCAATCTGCTGCACATCTGCCCCATCATAAATAACCTGATACGGTTCATCAGAAATTCTGCAGACAATGGACATCTCACCGCTTTTGCCTTCCAGTGCCAGAGCAACCCCTTTTAACCCCAGCTGCCAGCTCTCCTCGATATCTGTGGCCGACGCCATGTGGGCAGCACATCTCTGCAGCACATTAATCTCTACTGAGCGGACTTTGCATCCGAATTTCTCTGCTACCAGTCCCTCAAGACATTTGCCGGTACCGCTTAATGTGGCATGACCAAAAGCATCCACTGCAGCTGTTTCTGCACTGATGTAATGCCCATCAGCATCCCGAAGTCCCTCTGAAACAGCAATAACGATATGCTCTCGCTGCTTAAACTGCGCTTTGATATCTTCTATAAACTGTTCCTTTGAAAAAGGATGCTCCGGCAGGTAGATCAGATGCGGTGCCCGGCTGTAACTGTTTCTTGCCAGCACACTGGCTGCCGTCAGCCATCCTGCATCTCTTCCCATAATCTCCGCAATGAGAACACTTTTTGTATTATAAATATAGGTATCATGGGCCATTTCAAGAACAGATGCTGCCACATAACGTGCGGCAGAACCAAATCCCGGCGTATGGTCAGTCACCACCAGATCATTATCAATGGTCTTCGGAATGCCGATAACTTTCACATCCATCTGGTGTTCCTTCACATACCGGCTCATCTTGCCTACCGTATCCATAGAATCATTACCTCCTATATAGAAGAAATAATGAATATGATATTTGCGGAAAATATTGATAATAATGTCATATTCACTTGAATCCTGATCGACATCTTTCAATTTTCTGCGGCAAGAACCAAGATACATGGCCGGTGTCAGCTTCAGCACATTCAGATTCTCTTCATTATGATCAAAAATATCAGTAAGATTCACAAGTCGTTCATCCATCAGCCCCTCGACACCATTTAATGCGCCATAAAGAACATCAATTTCATGACTCTCAAGACAGCCTTTGATCACACCTGCAAGACTGGCATTAATAGCCGTTGTCGGACCACCGGATTGGGCAACGATTGCATTTTTCATCATCTTCACTTTCTGTTCCTCCAAATAAATAGAATTTTTCTGTTTAAATCACAATAAATAACATGTTAATTTTTCTGTATCATAACATTTATCACCTGACCTTGTCAATTTTCTGACACCTCCCCCTAATTATTCTACAAAATCTGGTAAATTTTATGTAGATTTAATTTGACTTCCTGCTATAAACAGGTATAATAGGTATGATAACTAAATTTAATTTTTAACATATATTGAGGAGGGACTTTATGCCACGTCATTTATTAAACCCAATGGACTTTTCTGTGGAAGAATTGGATCAGTTAATGGACTTAGCCGCAGATATTGAACACAATCCTGCCAAATATGCCCATGCCTGTGAAGGAAAGACTCTTGCAACTTGTTTCTATGAACCAAGTACACGTACACGACTGAGCTTTGAAGGTGCCATGTATCACTTGGGCGGTCATGTTCTGGGATTTTCTTCCGCTGCTTCCAGCTCTGCTGCAAAAGGTGAAAGTGTTTCTGATACAATCCGTATGATCGGCTGCTACGCAGATATCTGTGCAATGCGTCATCCAAAAGAAGGTGCTCCAATGGTTGCATCCATGAAAGCCAAGATTCCTGTGATCAATGCCGGTGATGGCGGTCATCAGCATCCGACTCAGACAATGACAGACCTTCTGACGATTCGTTCCTTAAAAGGTCATCTGAATAATCTGACAATTGGTCTCTGCGGTGACCTGAAGTTTGGTCGTACAGTTCATTCCTTAATCGAAGCCTTATCCCGCTATGAAGGCATTCGTTTTCTCCTCATTTCCCCTCCAGAACTGCGTGTACCTGAATACATCCTTGAGATGCTGAAGCAGAAGAATATTCCGTATACAGAAGTTCAGAGTCTTGATGATGCCATTAGCGAACTGGATATTCTCTACATGACACGTGTTCAGCGTGAACGCTTCTTCAATGAAGATGATTATATCCGTATGAAAGACTGCTATATCCTTGATAAGACCAAAATGGCCCTTGCTAAGGAAGACATGCTGGTTCTTCATCCACTGCCTCGTGTCAATGAGATTTCTGTTGAAGTGGATGACGATCCGAGAGCAGCTTACTTCAAACAGGCTCAGTACGGTATGTACATCCGTATGGCACTCATCCTGACATTACTTGAAATCAAAGTGGAGGTATAATTATATGTTAAATATCAGTGGATTAGACAACGGTATCGTTTTAGACCATATTCCTGCCGGTATGAGCATGGAAATCTACAAGTATCTGAATCTCGGCAAACTGGACAGCCAGGTTGCGATTATCAAGAATGCCAGCAGCAAAAAAATGGGCAAGAAAGATATCATCAAGATTGCAGGCGGCCTTGACAGTATCGATCTCGATGTCATCGGTTTCCTGAATCACAAGATTACCGTGAACATCATCACCAACGGCAAGATTTCCGAGAAGAAGACACTTCATCTGCCAAAGAAACTGACAAATGTTATTCACTGCAAGAACCCAAGATGTATTACATCCATCGAACAGGAACTGCCGAATGTTTTCCTTCTGACAGATCCAGAAACAGCCACTTACAGATGTAAGTACTGTGAAGAAAAATATACAAAATAATCGCACATAAACATAAAAGGACACACTGTATCGATTCATCATCGTTTTGGACAGTGTGTCCTTTATCTTTCTGCTTATCCGATCTTTGTATCATCCGGTCACTCTCTCTATCAGCATTCCCGTATACACATCTTATGTTTGCGCTGTATCTAATTCATCTTTTCTAAACAGCAAACCCTCTCGATACACAATTCTGCCCTGAGCCATCAGATCGATATAGCGTGTCCACGCACTGTGGGCAATAATCACCATGCTTAACCCTTCCCGCTGATTAATATGCAGTGTTTTCATATATTTCGCCAGCACTTCCTCTCTGGTCATCGGTCTCGTCAGAACTTCCAGCGCTATTCTGGACAACTGGTGTTCTTTGGCAATATTGTCTGTGACAATTTTGTCCATGGAGGCTTTCTTCTCAACAGACTGATGGGCAATCACATAGATCTCATAATTCAATGACCTTACCTTCTCCATAGAAGCCAGAGACTTCTGTACATTTGCCATATAAGGAAGCTTCGAAACGTTCAAAACATCCTCTGAGACAATGGCATCACCAAGACAGCAGATACCATCCGGTGTTACAACCCCCACATGGCCCACTGAATGACCTTCCAGCGAAATCAATTCAAAGATTTCTCCATCAATCATAATTTCCGGCCGCTTCATGTCTACACCTATGATATGAAGTTTCTCCGGATAATACACAGCCTGCGCCTCTTTCGCATGGGCAGCCGTATCAAATCCCATTGAGCGCATCATATCTTCAGGCGATGCAATCGCATCGGCTTCATCCTTTGATGTATAAAAAAGAATATCCGGGAACTTTTCCAACAGTAATAAATCATTCGCCACATGGTCAATATGTACATGGGTATGAATAACGGCCCGGACACGCCAGTGCCGCTCATCCAACAGCTCCATTAAACGTTTTGATTGAATTGGTCCCGAATCAATCAGGACCAATTCATTCTCTGTCAAAAAATATCCCGGAACAAAGGCATTGCCGATGGATACATATCCTGTTTTTTCCGTCAGTTCATGCCATTTCATCTTATAATGTCGCATCCATAACTGCTTTGATCGTATGCATACGATTCTCAGCCTCATCAAAAACAACAGACTGTGCAGACTCGAAGACTTCATCTGTCACTTCCATCTCACTGATACCAAACTTCTCACCGATCTCCTTGCCGATAGTTGTCTTAAGATCATGGAACGCTGGCAGACAATGCATGAAGATGGCTTTCTCTCCTGCATTCTCCATTACTTTCTTATTCACCTGATATGGAGATAATTCTTTGATACGTTTTGCCCAGACTTCATCCGGTTCACCCATAGATACCCAGACATCTGTATAGATAACATCTGCACCCTTTGTACCTGCTTCTACATCCTCTGTCAGTGTAATGCTGCCGCCTGTCTCCTTGGCAATCGCTTCACACTGTGCCACAATATCAGCATCCGGGAAGTATTCCTTGCATGTACATGCTGTAAAATGCATACCCATTTTCGCACAAACTACCATCAGGGAATTGCCCATGTTGTAACGGGCATCGCCCATGTATGTCATCTTGATACCTTTCAGGTATCCGAACTTCTCACGAATTGTCATAATATCAGCCAGCACCTGTGTCGGATGGAACTGATTGGTCAGACCGTTCCAGACCGGTACACCGGCATACTTCGCCAGATCATCCACGATGGATTGGTCAAAACCACGGTACTCAATACCATCATAAATACGTCCAAGTACACGTGCTGTATCGGCAATGCTTTCCTTCTTGCCAATCTGTGAAGCGGACGGATCAAGGAAAGTGGTATGCATACCAAGATCATTGGCAGCCACTTCAAAAGAACATCTTGTTCTTGTACTGTTCTTCTCAAAAATCAGAGCAATATTCTTTCCAGGGTGATTCAAAGTCGGAATTCCCTGTTTCTTCTTTGCCTTCAATTCATCTGCATGATCAACTAAATATAAAATCTCTTCCGGTGTAAAATCAAGTAACTTTAATAAATGACGTCCTTTTAAATCCATAACAATACCTCTTTATCTTTCTAGTATAACTTCTTAGTTTTAACTTATCTCATTTTATCTGATCAGCTAAGCCATCCTATTAACAAAGAACGGCTCAAAATTGAAACTGTGTATAAGTATACACTCATTTTTTGAATTATGCAAGTGTTATTCATTAATTTTGTAAAATTATACATATTTTAATTGATATAGGCATGTTTTATGCAATACATATGCATAATTAATCGTTTCTATCCGGGCTATTCGCTGTCCATGTCCTTCAATCTTCATTTTCCTGTGCCATCAAAACCATTTTTTCAAAGGACTGTGCAAACCGCTCATCATCCTCTGGTGTTCTCTTCCTTGGTCCTTTCATGTGGCTCTTATGTGTACTTCTTCTGGCTTTTTTGTTCAAATGACGTTCCATTAACATCTGATCAATGTTATCATTCGTGTACCATTTACCGGATTGATGAATCGCATACGCTTCTTTTCCCAATGCCATTGCTGCCACACCATAATCCTGAGATACAACAATATCTCCCTTCCGACAAATACTGATCAGCTTATAATCCACTGCATCCGCTCCGGCTCCGACGACAATAACTTTGCTGTAACCAGATGATAATACGTGATTTGTATCGCACAGCAATGTTACCGGCACTGCATGCATTTTTGCAACTTTTTCTACAATAGCAACCACCGGGCATGCATCCGCATCGACAAATATCTGCATTACTTTTTTGCCCCTTTTCCTCTAAATTAACATTTTATGAAAATAAACTCAACTGCTCATATTCGGCCTGTCTCTTCAGCATCACCGGTTCCTGACGCAGAATGACCTGCATCTTTTCATTATCAAACCAATCTTCCATCTGTTCTTTTTCCAAAATCAACGGCATTCGATCATGGACTTTGATCATTGATTCATTCGCCGCAGTGGTCAGAATCACAAATCTCCGCTCATTGTCAAACCAGTCACAGAAACCGGCTAAATATAGTACCGACGCATTTGATCTGGTAAATGTATTCTTTTCTCTTAAACGATTCCATTCATAGAATCCACTGGCCGGGATCACAATCCGATGATACCAAATACCATTACTGAAAGAGGGCTTGTCCAGAACTGTTTCTGCTCTTGCATTAATGACCAGATTCTTTCCCTTTTGCAGGGGGAACCCCCATTTACAAAGTGACAGCTGCAAGCCATGCTCAGTTTTCTCTATAATCGGTGCTGTGTTTGTTGGCAAGATATCACCTTGAAACTGTTCTTTACAGATTTTCCAGTCTATGTCAAAACTATATACCACATTACCAATTTCATCCAGCCAGTTAGTATCAATATAATATCTGCCGCACATATTGGTTACTTCCTTATCTAAATCTAATTATTCTGCACATTCATCCAGCCAATTCTTTCCGCTATATTCCTCAATCTGCTTTACAATTCTATTGAGAAATTGATCTAACAATTTATTTTCTTCTCTTCCCTGTGCAAACCATACATTTGACTGCCCAAATCCATAGGCAACACCTTTAGACTTTCTTGGAACTTTCCATATATTTGCTTTCCGTCTGGATGCTCTTGGCAGCAATACACAATCTTCCTTTCTGGCAATTGCATTATAGGCCTGATCATAATACCCTTCCTCATCCTCCGATGGGAAACGCATCACCTCACAATTTCGATATACTGTCGCATGTTTATACCATCCAACCACATAGGTCTCTTTCTCAACAGCATCCGGATATAATGCACAATAAATGACCAAAACATCCTCAGCAAAATCCTCTTTATTTAATGTCCCACAGCCATAGATGTTTTCAATCCTCAGCTGATTTCTTGTTTCTTTATTTGTAGATTTCGTCTCCACAAATCCGAGGCAATACTCACCATCCGGATATCCTGATTCATTTGCAAGTGATACTGCATCAAAATTATACTTTTCGTGCGCATCCAGATTTTCCTTAACATAAGAGCCTCCATTTTGTGGTTCATCTTTGCCTTGGATTATCCCTTTATAATAATTCATCCATGCAATATTACAAAAAAGTATTCTCATCGCATCAACCTTCTTTTCCCTTGGAAAACGGACTCAGATTAATAAACAGCTCTTTCAATTGAATCAACAATCCAGCTATCTTCATAGTCATATTTAAAATAGACTGCTGTATTGTAAACTGATTCCTTCATATTTCCATAATAGATATTTAACATTCTACTCACTTCCCTCTTAACCTAAAATTCATATCCATTATACGTTCTGCTTCATCTATTTTTGTCAGTTATTTAATTTATATTATAAGCAAGCCAGAGAATGAAGTCAATTTATTTCACCCAAGCCTGACTCATCCCCTCAAATATTTCAAATTCTGAACAACGTCCTTAGTTTATCCACCAAAATCCGTAATACATTTAAAATTCTTTTCTCTTCCTGTATTGTTTTCTCCTCAACCACTTCCGACTCTATCTATACAATATTTTCTTTCTCAGCCAAATCTGCTGCTTTCAGTTTCCGATAATAAACATAAAACATCGATGCCGTTGTGCACACGGCAATGGTATCAGCAATCGGTTCTGCCAGGTAAACGCCCATGACAACCAAAAATCACCTTCAAACTATGACTCCATTATAGTCTGAAGGTGATTCTGTTAAAAGTAATTATCTAATTTATCAGTCACTCATAAATTACATAGCGGCTTATATCTTCTTACACGCTGGAATCAGCATCCCGCCCACTGCATTTCCAAGGCTGATCACAACCACGCACAGAAATGCTCTTGCAGACCACATCTGCGCCACTGACACATAGAACATATCCGCAATGCAATGCTCGAATCCGCAAAGAATGAATCCTGCCACACAAACGAACAAAATCAATGGATTTTTTGTCTGTTTATAGCCTTCCACTGCAATGTACATCAGTGCACCGCAGAAAATACCAAGGATAAACAGGCTGATGAGGCTGTCATCCACTTTGATCTGACACATACTCTGAGCCTTTTCGGAAATGCCGGCAATCCTGCTGCCAAGCACCCCCATGGCCGCCAGCCATGTACCGGCCAGATTACCCACCCAGATAATGACCAGATCAATGATATAGGATTTTGGCTGTTCCACCGCATAGCCGACTTTGCCCGTGAACAGGTTCAGACCATGCACACAGATAGAATACAGCCCCGCCGTAAACATCAACGCCCCCACAATCTTATTTTCCAAAGATAAAAACACAATACCGCCTATTCCGATGGCAGCACCCGCCAGCACAGCCAGGGCAAATAATCTCACATACTTTCTCATACTCTGTACCTCCAAATTCTCATTGAATTTCTGTAATGCTCCGGCGTCAACCAAAGTCAACTGAACTCGTCAACTGCCCCAGGACTTCATGCCACTCCGCCTACAAGCACGGGCTTTGACCTGTTGCTCGCGTAAAAAAAAGCCGGCCGCTGAGCATCACTGCCCAGACGGTCGGCATTCAAATCCATTCATACTTCCTGTGGTCAATTCCACTTCCGTCAGTCGTATAAACTGACTTTATCATACTGAAACTTCACCCGGTTGTCAAGTCATTTTCTGCTTTTTACGCATAACGGACATTGATGTTTAATTCCATTGACATGGCAGTTCCGTAAATTCAGCATTCTTTCGAAATTTCCAGCCATAGTCCAATTAATCATCCGTATAACAATTAAACCAGCAGGCCTTTCAGCACTTTCACACAGCCCTCTATTCCCAATTTTCCGGAATTCAGCACGATATCATAATTGCGGTAATCATCCCATCGCTTCATGGTATTGGCTCTGTAATAGTTGGCCCTCTTTTTGTCATATTTCTTGCGGAGAAACTCCATCCGATTTGGAGAAATCTGGTAATCCTCCTGGATTCTCTTCTGCTTGAAAGCATCATCCGCATGAATGAATACTTTCACCACACCTTTGCGGTCTTTTAAAGCTTCACTGGCACAGTGTCCCATAAATACTGCAGAACCATTCTGTGCCAGACTTTGAATAGCAGCCTGCTCTGCCAGATAAACCTTGCCTTCATCCGAAAGCATGTTCATATCCCCTGACTGGGCTTTGCTCATCACAAACACCGTATAGAGAAAGCTGTTGGTCACGCCCTCCTCATACTGTTCAATCTGTTCCACGGAAATATCATATTTCCTGGCAACACACTCAAGAATTTCTCTGCCGTAACATGGCATTTTGCATTCTTTTGCCAGCAACTCACCAATTCTGGTGCCGCCGCTGCCAAATTCTCTTTCTATTGTTATATACTGGTACTTCATCCGACTCGCCTTCCTTCTTATGCTGCCTTATGACGCCTGATCAAACTGGCTGTTGTACAGATCCGCATAGAAACCGCCTTTTGCCAGCAGTTCCTCATGATTGCCGCTTTCGATAATATCGCCGTCCTTCAGTACAAGGATCAGGTCGGCATTTTTAATCGTGGACAAACGATGAGCAATCACGAAAGATGTACGATTCTGCATCAACGCATCCATGGCTTTCTGAATCTGAAGCTCAGTTCTTGTATCCACGGAACTTGTGGCTTCATCAAGAATCAGCATTGGTTTATCCGCAATCATGGCTCTGGCGATGGTCAGCTGCTGTTTCTGGCCCTGTGACAGACTGACCTGATCATTAAGGATCGTATCATAGCCATGCGGCAGTGTCCGGATAAAGTGATCCAGGCCTACGGCTTTACATGCTGCCTCTATCTTCTCTTCTGAAACATTCTCTGTATTGTACACCAGGTTTTCTCTGACTGTGCCCTCAAAAAGCCATGTATCCTGAAGCACCATACAGAACTGGGAACGTACTTCTTCACGCTTCATATCCCGGGTGGAAATACCGTCGATCTTGATATCGCCGCTCTGGATCTCATGGAAACGCATCAGCAGATTCACCAGTGTCGTCTTGCCGGCACCTGTCGGACCGACAATCGCGATCTTCTGTCCCGGTTTTGCCTTGGCTGAAAAATCATGAATAATGATCTTGTCTGTGTCTTCATAGCCGAATTTGACATGCTCAAAATCCACATAACCTTCTGCTTTGCCAAGCTTCTCTGTTTTATCGCTTTCATCGGACATTTCCTCTGCCCCAAGGAAAGCAAATACACGCTCACCGGCTGCTGCCGCAGACTGCAGGGACTGAGTTGCCTGTGCGATCTGCGCAAGGGGCTGAGTAAACAAACGGATATACATCATAAATGCAACAATGATTTCAAATCCGATATAGCCTTTCATTGTCAGCACAGCACCCATCACGCAGACAGCCACATAACCAAAATTGCCGATAAAGGCCATCAAAGGCTGCATCAGACCGGAAAGGCTCTGTGCCTTAAAAGCGCTGTCTCTCAGGTTATTATTCAGTTCATCAAATACTTTTTTGGCATTTTTTTCACCGTTATAGGCTTTGACAACTGTATGTCCGGAATAAATCTCTTCAATATGACCATTTAATGCACCGAGATTTGCCTGCTGCCTTGAGAAATATTTCTGTGAATGACTTGTAATCAGTGACATCAGTCCGAAACCGATCATAGTTGCGATCACTGCTGTCAGCGTCATGATCACATTTGTCTTAAACATCATGATTAAAGACCCAAAGAACAAGGCTACCGCTGACACCAGGTTGCCGATACTCTGGTTCATAGACTGAGAAATCATATCCACATCATTGGTGACTCTTGAAAGCACATCACCTGTAGAGGTCTTATTGTAATAGGCCATCGGCAGACGATTGATCTTGACCGAAATATCGCTTCGCAGCTGCTTTGTCACATTTTGTGTGACCGTGGCCATAATGAACTGCTGTCCAAAAGACAAAATCGCACTGCCCACATAAAAAGCCACCAATGTCAGACCGATGGACTTGACACGTTCCATATCAATACCTGTCGCTATGCCCTCTGTAATCACCTTTGTCAAATCTGACAATTTATCCGGACCGAGGATTGTCAGAATCGTACCGGCCACGGCACAGATCAGAGCAACAACGATCACTGCCAGATAACGTTTACAATAACGGATGATCTTCATCCATGTTCCTTTAAAATCTTTTGATTTCTCTGCAGGACGTCTGCCCATGCCAGGGCCCCGCATCCCACCTCTGTTATTTCTATTTTCCATTATGCCAGTTCCTCCTTTGAAAGCTGAGAGAAAGCAATCTGACGATAAACTTCACAATTCTTCATCAGTTCATCATGGGTACCCATTCCTGCGATCCTGCCTTCATCCAGAACAATGATCTTGTCTGCATCGCGGATAGTGCCGATTCTCTGTGCAACGATCAATCGGGTTGTATCACCGCACTTTTCATCCAGTGCCTTTCTTAAAATTCGGTCGGTCTTATAATCCAGTGCCGAGAAGGAATCATCGAAGATCATAATCTCCGGATGACGGCAAATAGCTCTGGCAATAGAAAGACGCTGTTTCTGACCGCCGGAGAGATTCGAACCGCCCTGGGCTACAAAACCATCATAGGTATCCGGCAGTTTCTCTACAAATTCATCCGCCTGAGCTGTATGGACAGCATCGATAATGTCTTCTCTGTCCGCAGGCTTGCCGCCGTTTTCACCATAAGCCACATTGCCTGCAACCGTGCCGGAGAAGAGAATCGCCTTCTGGGATACATAACCGATTCTGTTTCTCAATGCTTCCTGGGTATATTCTTTCACATTCATGCCGTCAACCAGCACTTCACCTTCCGTTGCATCATAAAATCTCGGAATCAGGTTGATAACCGTACTCTTACCACAGCCGGTAGAACCGATGAAAGCCACCGTATCTCCCTTATGAGCTGTAAATGTAATGTCTTCCAGCACATTCTTCTCTGCATCCGGATATTTGAAGCTGACATGACGAAACTCTACTTCACCGGTCATACCCGCCTTGGCTTCTGTCTTCGCACCATCCTCAATGGCCGGTTCTGTATCCAGTACCTCATTGATACGCTTTGCAGCAACGGATGCACGGGGTACCAGCACAAAGATCATAACCAGCATCATGAAAGCCATCACAACCTGCATCGCATACTGTGAAAAGACAATCATATCCGAGAATAATGTCAGCTTATCCTGCATACCCGCATCATTGATCAGATAAGCACCTACCCAGTAAACCGCCAGTGTCAGACCATTCATAACAAGCATGATACCCGGCATCAGAATCGTCATGGTTCTGTTGGCAAAAAGCTGTGTACGCTTCAGTTCATCATTGGCCTTTTCAAACTTGGTCTCCTGATAATCCTCCGCATTATAGGCACGGACAACACGAAGCCCTGTCAGATTCTCACGCGTCACCCGGTTGATGTTATCTGTCAGAATCTGCAGCTTTCTGAACTTCGGCATTGCCACCATAACACAGGTTCCGACAATACACAGCAGTATAATAACTGCGATGCCTGTTGTCGTCGTCCACTGCCAGCTCTTTCCGGCAATCTTACAGATGGCCCACACAGCTGTCACCGGTGCCTTCAGAAAAACTTCCAATCCCAGCACCAATACCATCTGAACCTGGGTAATATCATTGGTTGAACGTGTGATCAGACTGGATGTTGAAAAACGTCCGATCTCTTCCATTGAAAATGACTGCACTCTGTTAAATACCTGTCCTCGCAGGTTGGCAGAAAAATTTGCTGAAATCTTTGCCGCGCAGACAGCAATACAGGCTGCCGTCAAAAGTGAGCCCACCGCACAGAGCAGCATCTTGCCTCCCGCTGCAAGTATATCTGCCATGGCACTTCCCTCTGTCTGAACAAGCACTGTCATGTCGGACATATAATCCGGCATGGTCAGGTTCAGATAAACCTGTGCCAGAATCAAAAGAAAGGCAAGTCCAGCCAGTGCCATATCTTTCTTTGTCAATTTCTTTAATAATTTGATCATTACTGCACTTCTCCTTTGATGTCATTGCATATTTCTATTAAAACGTATTCATTATCAGCACTCATCTAACCAGAGTGCCAGATTTAAATGAATAAAAATACTTCAGTGCTGCTGAAGTATTTTATCACCATAAACTGTTTGATATTAAACTGTTTATTTTTAAACCATTATAGTACGAATAAAGAATATGTCAAGGCTTTTTATATTTTTTTTAGATTTTTTCTTTTCCGGATTATACAGATGCCTCATCAATCATTCTCTCCATATTCGCCATTGCATGCTTTAATACTTTATTGAAAATCGCTCTATCCTCTGCCTGAATACCGGACATGATCTGCTGATGCATATCATCCCATATAGCATTGATGCGCCTCACCAGCTCTTTTGCCTCCTCTGACAATATATAATGCATATAACGCCTGTCCTTCTTATCTGGCATGCTCTCCAGATAATGCATGGTACACAGATGTTCCAGGGTCTTTGAAATCTGCCCTTTATTCAAATCAAGATAACGATGAATATCTGCTGCCGTATTCCGCTCACCGGACATAGCCAGAAAACGCAGAATCTCGATTTCCACCCGCTTCACATCATATTCCCGAATGATGCCGTCCATCTTCTTGTTCATTAGCTGTTTGAACTGTCTGCCACGGCGCATCATGTTTAACTGTTCTTCCATAATACTTCCCCTCTGTCTGATTTTCACTGATTTAAAATACACTCATCGTCTGATCTGTATTAAAAGGCAGTGAGTATTTATGATCTGTTATATTATACACCGTTTCCGGTGGTTTTTTCAAACTTTTGTCGGGAGAATTTTTAATCTGACAGATACGCTGTGACAATATCTTTGTCAACCAGCGCCCCAATGACATCATAAACCGGCTGGGCAGCCTGTTAATTGTTCAATACAGCCTGTTGATTCGCTGTGAAGCAGACTTACAGACTTTTGTGAAGCAGATTTAATACAGTATTCAGGTCGTTCACACCCATCTGTCCCGGAGCAGAGGCTTTGCCTGCTGCACCAAATGTCAGTGCAGAACCGAATACTTCACCGCAAAGACGGCTGATCACACCTGTACCTGCCATAGACATCGTAATGATCGGTCTGTCCGCATACAGTCTGTTCATCTCTTCTGTTGCAGAAAGCAGTGTCAGTACATCCAGTTTGCTCTGAGGCATCACCGCAATCTTTGGAATGTCTGCGCCAAGATCCTGCATTTTGCGAAGACGGCCAACGATATCATCCTTATCCGGTGTCTTGTCAAAATCATGGTTGGAAGCAACAACTTTGACGCCGCAGGCATGGGCTGCTTCAATAATCTCTTTCACCACTTCATCCCCTGTAAAGGCTTCCACATCCACCAGGTCCACATTGCCTGTCGCTGCGATTTCCTTGTTCAGTTTTGCATAATCTGCTGCTTCAATGGCCTTTTCGCCGCCCTCTTTGGATGTACGGAAAGTAAAAAGAATCGGTGTATCTTTTAAAACCTGGCGAAGGTCTGTCAGCACATCCTTCACTTTTTCAATATCAAAAACATTTTCAAACCAGTCTACACGCCACTCAACAACATCTACCGGAATATTTTCAAATGTTTTAGCTTCATTGATAATGTCTTCTTTTGTCACACCGACGATTGGCACACAGATTTTCGGAATACCTTCGCCGATTTTAATATTTCTAACTTCTACTGCTTTCATACTCTCAGACTCCTCTTTTTTATTGTTCTGTCTTCGCTAAAAGACTTCCGTATCCCACATTGACAAAAACTGCCAGCAGCACGCCGATAACGGTAATAACAATGTTCATCATGATCACCTGCATGGATGACATTTTCGCTGCCGCACTTAAAATTGTATAGTTGCACAGACTGGATGCGATCATGACCAGACTGGTAATGATCCCCTTGATATTCGGGAACAGATCATTCACTGTTGCTGTTGCCATCTGAAGGACACCGCCTGCAGTTGCATAACCGATCACAAATGCTCCCACGAAGCAAATCATCGGTGTTTTCACCAGGTAAACCAGAACCAACATGGCAACGGAAATTACCGGATAGATCACCAAGAAACGGACCTGTTTGAACTCCGCCAAGGACTGCTGCCACATAGGCCACCTGAATATTCGGTGAAAATGCGATGCCTATAAAAAAGATAACATAGGATGCTGCACCAATCAACACTGAAATTCTTCTTCCCAGCTTATCAGACAAAAGCCTTGCAAAAGGAAGGGAAACATCGAAGGTACCGAAGAAGGACGCAATATTCTGAATGTGCTGGCCAAACACGATTATTTGTAAAAACTCATAAAAATCCCCTATTTGATATAAAACCCCCTAAGAAAGAAACCTCCGCTAAAACAACGCGCACCCGCACGAAACGTTTTAGCGGAGGTTTCCTTATCAGGGGGGGGGATTTTATTTTGTCATCTATTATTAGATCAACTGTCTTCATGATTCAATTTTGGCTTTAAACTAATTGCTTTAAGCTATTTGCCTGTTTTTATAAGCAATGGTTCCTTCTGCCAGGCACGCAGCGGCGAAAATGATGTTGATGGTAAATACAAGCTGCCAGATGTTATAGATGTCTTTGACCATGTTTGTCATAATCAGGAATACTGGCATGGCATCGACGATAAGGGCCATAAAGCCGCCGAAAAATATTCTTATTATCACCGGCAGGCCCCAGCATGCTGCAGAGATGATGACGGCTCCAAATGAACTGTTCTGATGGGCAGATACACACAGGGTAATAGCACACAATGATAAAAAGGCTTCTAAGGCAAGCATGAGTAAGACTGCCAGATATTTTGAAAACATCACCGACTGATGCCTGATGCTTTCAGACAGTACAAGTCCTGAGATGTTATTGAATCCATTTAACCCATACACAACCTGACATAAGGCCAGGTTTATCACCGCAAACCACAGAAAGATAGAAATTGTAAACGTCAAAGCAGCGGCTATTTTTGCCATGACGTCCTTTCTTCTTCCCTCTTCTGTGCTGAAAATCAGCGGCAGCATTTTCGTCTGGCTCTCCTCTGCAAAAATAGTTGACACACTGCAAATAACCAGTATACTTCCCAATATCAGGCCAAACTGCAGCATTTCAACAAATATTTTCCAACCTGTTGTGTAAGTCAGATAAGGTGTTATCCCCAGTTTTTCACAGTTTTCCCCCAGTTCTGTTTCCGCAATCATATATCTTTCTGTTGGAGTAATGCCGTTTTCCCATGCCCCATTGGTAAAATATCGTGTCACAAAATCATTTAAAAAGTTCCCGTCTCTCCATCCCGGCATATTTTCTTCCAACTTGGATGGCAGACCATATTTTTCAACAATTTGATGAACCTTTTCATCTGTCAGCTCGCCTTCAAATTCTTTCGTGATTTTCTTGTTCATCTTCACAGCCTCATAACCGGAATAAACGCTTCCATCTACTGCAGCTATTTCCCCGCCTACTTCTGCAAACCAAAAATAAGCCAACAACAATGCGGTAGCGGCAAATAGTCCGATTCTAAATATTTTGTTGTGATAGAGTTTGTATAATTCCATTCTATAAAGCCGCATTTTACGTTTCCTCCGCTGACTGTGTTTCATAAAGATAGGCATCTTCAAGAGTCCCCTCCAGAAGTTCTGCCTCCCGCATGGGCTGTTTTTCTGAAATCACTCTTAATTCGATATTTTCACCATTGCTTCTCATATTGCTTACAACAAAACGCTGCCCAAGGCACTCGGCTTCTTTTTCCGAAACAATGCATTTCCAAACGTGGCCTTTCACTTTCTCTGTTAGCTCCGCCTCTGTTCCTTCCTGAATGAGTTCTCCGTTTTTCATGATTAAAATGCGGTCTGCAATATACTCTATATCCGACACAATATGAGTAGACAGCAAAACAATTCTGTCTTTGCCTAAGGAACTGATGATATTGCGAAAACGCACTCTCTCCTTCGGGTCAAGCCCTGCTGTAGGCTCATCCAAAACCAGAATTTCCGGATTGTTTAAAAGTGTCTGGGCAATGCCGATTCTTCGAAGCATCCCTCCGGAAAAAGTTTTCAGCTTTTTCCTGCGCACATTTTTCAATTCTACCATAGTCAGAAGTTCTTCAATCCGCTTTTCTGCATCATCTTTCGGCAATGCTTTTAAAGCCGCCATATACCTGAGAAAACGCTCCGCAGTAAAATCAGGATAAAATCCAAAATCCTGCGGCAAATAGCCCAGGAGTTTTCGATATTCTGCTCCCATACCGGAAATTTCAAGATTATCACAGCAAATCTTTCCCTTCGTTGGCTGCATAACACCGCAAATCAATCGCATCAATGTTGTCTTTCCTGCCCCATTTTCTCCCAACAGACCATATACCCCATTTGTAAATGTATAATCCACTTCACGGACGGCATCTTTATCTTTGTATCTTTTCCAAACATCCATCAATTTTAATTCATGCATAACACATCACCTTTTTCCATTTTATTAAATAGCCTTTTTATCTGAATGACAAATAAAAGTAATGACAGTATAAAGACTGCTGTCCATATCCGGTTAGCTGCCGTAAACATAATGCCCGGAATAGCCCCGAGAACACCATAGCCAATGGACATCAAAAAGCCACTGATGACAAATAGAAACGAATGCTTTTTTCCTGTTTCCATTGACAAAATTCCCAGGGCAATCATCCCCGACAACAGATAAGGTGTCAGAATATAAAGCCCCACCTGTAATAATCCAACATGCCAGAATCCATTCAAATAACCTGCCAGCAAAAACAGCACCACAACATTGATCATCCCGGACATTACCATCCATGCAGCCACACATTGCTTTGTATTAAAATAGCAGCTTGCTCCCAACTCTGCCATTTTTCCAAAAAACATCTTATCAATCACACCAATGGATGTGATGCTTAAAATTCCTGCTCCCGCCATGCACACGGTGATAATTTCATTCTGACTCACTCCGGTATATTGCAGCACCGCAATAAAAATAATGCCCAGACAGATAAGGCCGCCATAAATATAGAAAAATAATTTATCCATATACTGAAATTGCTGAAGCAGAATATTTTTAACGGACATCCTCAACTGTTCCTGTTTTTCAGTATTTCTACTCTCGACTCCCCTTATATCAATTTCTTGCTGCCTGATTTCCTGCTTCTCGATTCTCCCCGACTCAATTCTCTGCTTCTCTATTCCCTGATTCTCAATTTCCATCAGCACTATCTGATAAGCCATTTGCTTCCTTTTTTCATCAATATGTACCTGCGCATCTGCTCTTTTAAAAAGATTCTTTATTTCACTATCGCTCATCTTCATCCTCCTCCATCATCCTTTTCAACTGACTGATACCTAATCGAAACCGTGACTTTGCCGTGGACACACTGCATCCCATCATACCAGCAATATCTTTAAACTTCATTTCTTCATACATCCGCAGAACAACTACTTCCCTGATATCCGGCGAAAGCGCCTTTAACAGATTCTGCAAATAAATGATATCTTCTGTTTCCTTTATCTGATTTCCTGGTTTCGGTATCTTATCAAGTTCTTCCCATTCAACCGGGGTTTCTGTGCCTTTCTTATCCCGAAAATAATCAAAACAGAGGTTTCTTGCAATCATCAAAATATATCCTTTGAGGTTTTGATGATGATAAAAAGTTCCGTATTTGATAAATTTTAAAAAACTTTCCTGCGCAATATCATAAGCATCCTCTTCAGATTGAACCATATAAAGACAAAAACGATAAATATCTACATAATATCTCTCAATAATCAGGCCAGCTGCTTCTTTATCTCCATTATGCAGTTTTTGTATCAATTCTCTTTCTTTCATCGTGTTTTCTCCTAATTCAATATCTGTACATATTATATAACCATTGTAAACCGGAAAAAGTTCACCGTGGACAAAAAAACAGACAGCTAAATTTATAACTGCCTGCTAAAAAAGTATTTTCCTTTTTCTGTCTCATTCATGTAACCTCATCCACTCCTCAATAAAATCCCTTATTTCATCAGGATTCTTGAATTCTCTTCGGAATAAAAAATTTGGTCATATCTGTTTTCTCTAATTCCAACAATCGTACCTTTTTATCAATCCCGCCTGCATATCCCGTCAGGCTGCCATTTGCACCGACCACACGGTGACATGGAATGATAATAGAGACTTCGTTATGCCCTACTGCACCGCCGACTGCCTGTGCAGACATATGATCCATGCCATGCTTTTCAGCCAGTTGTCCGGCAATCTCTCCATATGTCGTTGTCTGACCATACGGAATCTGCAGCAAAATATGCCACACTTCCTGTCTGAATGCAGATCCGATCAGATGAAGAGGCGGTGTAAAATTCGGTTCTTCGCCGGAAAAATACACATCCAGCCACCTTTTGGACTCTGCAAGAATCGGTGTTTCCCGCACAATATGTTCATCCGGAAGTATGTTGGCAAAGTATTTCTGCCCAACAAACCACAATCCTGTCAGACCGATTTCATCAGCAGCCAACAGGATATCCCCCATTGGTGACTGATATTGACATGTATATACCATCATTTTCCTCCATCTTACTTCTTCTGTGTCTTCGGTTTATAATCTCTCATTCCCGAAATAGCTCCGCCTGCCACTGCCCACAAATACAGACTGGCCACACTGCAGTAAGGACTAAACCGCCTGCGATACTTTTCAAACAACTTCCGGTCAATCTTGCGGTGATGATAAACCATACGAAGTCCACGCTGGATAGCCAGATCATCATAGCTGAATATATCCGGCCGCTGCAGACAGAAAAGCAAGATCATCTCCGCCGTCCATACACCAATTCCTTTCAGAGAAGCCAGTTCTTTGATGGCCGCCTCGTCCGACATCTGAGCGACTTTTTCCAGATCAAAGACGCCCTCATGAACCTTTCTGGCAAAGTCCGTAATATATTCTGCCTTACGAAAGGTCATCCCCAAAGACTGCAGCTTGGAAATGTCCGCTGAAAGAATGGTTTCAGCATTCACTTCTCCCAAAGTCTCCTTCATCCGCTGCCAGATGGTTGCCTGTGCTTTCGTAGAAATCTGCTGACCGATAATATGATGAACCACTGCAGAAAACAAATCTGTATCCACTTCTCTTTCTATCATCCCTATCTGATCAATGACTTCTGACAGCTTTTTGTCTTTATTTCGAAGATAAGTTATCTCATTTTCACCATATTCAAAATACATCCTTCATCTCCCATCCACACATTCTGCACAGGCCCTCTTCAATTTCTTCATCCAGATTATTCCTTTCATCCATGGCCCTGCATTACACGCTTTGCAGTTCTAACTACCCCCTATCATACCATGAAATATTCCCTTTTACAAGCGAAAAAGCAAACAGTTGTTCTTTTTAGTTTCAAAGGCAACTATTTGCTTCTGCAAAACACTATAAAAATCTATTATGCTGTCATCAAAAATACGTTCTATTTATTCATCTGCACTTCTCAGCTTATGGATCATTTCCTCGCAGATCTCAAGTGCACTCTTGCCGTCAGTCTGAACAACGATATCCGCTGCTGCTTCATACTTTGCTCTTCTTGCTTCCATCAAATCCGCAATATACTCTACATTCTTGTGACCATTCAAAAGCGGACGTTCGTCACTGTCCTTCACGCGGTCAAGAATGGTCTGCGGGTCTGCTTTCAGAAGAACAACCTTGCCGTTCTTCTTCATCTCAGCCACGTTGCGTTCACGCATAGCCACACCGCCGCCACAGGAAATAATGACATTCTGCTTGGACTGCATGTCAATCAACAACTGTGTCTCAAGGTTGCGGAAGTATTCCTCTCCATAAGTCTCAAAAATTTCCGAAATGCTCATGCCCTGCTGTTCGGCGATCACCTGATCCATCTCAACCACATCCATGGCCAGCGCATCCCTCAAAAACGCAGAGATTGTACTCTTTCCTGCTCCCATGAAACCGATCAGCACAATATTGTAATCGAAAAGTTTCTTTCCCTGAATCTTCTTGCTGTTGTAGAGAACTCGCGCATAAATATCAGCAATCTCTTCCTGATGCACATTACCTTTCAATTCTATGTCCAGTGCCTCTTTCTGTCTGCTCTCCTGCTCCGGCTGAAGAATCTGCATCTGATTCTTCTCCTTCAATGCCATAATCTTCTCAACCACATCGAATCGTTTCATCAATATATCTACAAGCTGAGTATCACAGGATAAAAGTTCCTGCCGCAATAAATCCAGTTCCTTCATGTTCCGCTCTCCTTGTTTCTGTAGTTTAACGCTTTAAGTTATTACATTGTACCATAAATTTACAACTAAAGAAACCTGTAATTTCATTTATTTATTTTATTGGTTATCCTGCGCAGTTTTCATACGAACTACAACATTCACAATCATCATCTGAATTTTTCTTTCCAAAAACAGGACCCGCTTTTGCGGGTCCTGATAAAAGATTCATATGTTATGCTTCATCAATGGCTTTGCCGATATCATGACGCATATATTTGTTGTCAAATTCAATCCATTCGGTTGCTTTATAGGCATTAGCTCTTGCTTCTTTCAGCGTTGTGCCTTTAGCTGTGACACCAAGTACACGTCCACCGTTTGTCACAATGCCTTTTTCATTGCGCTTTGTGCCTGCATGGAAACAATAGTAACCTTCATCCGCATGAAATTTCTCAAAACCTGTGATCGGATAACCTTTTTCGTAGGAAACCGGATAACCATCAGAAGCCAGGACAACACAAACTGCCGCATTGTCTTCAAATTCCAGATGCTTTTCAGCCAGTTTGCCGTCGATGCATGCCTCAAACATTTCCACCAGATCTGTCTTCATTCTCGGAAGTACAACCTGTGTTTCAGGATCACCGAATCTGGCATTATATTCCAGCACCTTCGGACCGTCTTCTGTCAGCATCAAACCAACAAAAAGGATGCCCACAAAATCTCTGCCTTCTGCTTTCATCGCTGCCATCGTAGGCTTGAAAATATGCTCCATACAGAAAGCATTCACTTCTTCTGTATAGAAAGGACTTGGGGAAAATGTACCCATACCGCCTGTATTTAAGCCCTGATCGCCATCTTTTGCACGTTTATGATCCTGAGCAGATGTCATCGGTACAATATTGGTTCCGTCACAGAAGCAAAGGGCCGACACCTCACGTCCTGTCATAAACTCTTCCACAACCATCTGATTGCCAGCTGAACCGAATTTCTTGTCTTCCATGATCTCTTTAACACCGGCGCGGGCTTCTTCAAGATTCTGGCAGATAAGAACACCTTTGCCCAGGGCCAGACCATCAGCCTTTAATACGATTGGCATCTTGGCCGTTTCAAGATAATCAAGGGCTGCCTGCGGATCCGTGAAATTCTCATAAGCAGCAGTCGGAATACCATATTTTTTCATCAGATCTTTGGAAAAGGCTTTGGAGCCCTCGATAATGGCTGCATTCTTACGCGGTCCGAATACTCTCAGTCCTTCTGCCTCAAAAGCATCCACAATACCGCCCACCAGCGGATCATCCATGCCGATCACCGTCAGATCAATGGCTTTTTCCTTTGCAAAGGCAACCAGCTTATCAAATTCCATGGCACCGATCGGTACACATTCTGCAACTTCTTCAATACCGGCATTGCCCGGTGCACAGTAAACTTTATCTACAAGAGGACTTTCTGCGACCTTCCATGCGATGGCATGCTCTCTTCCACCGCCGCCAACGATTAATACTTTCATTCTGCTCATCCTTTCTTTCATATATAACTCAAATATCCGCCGATTCCACCAAATCAAAAGGCAGAATCGGCGGATGAACCTATTCAAAATCAACTCACAAATTCCGATACAGGATTCAAAGTCACATTGCAGACTTGGAGTCTTGAAGTCTACTCCTCTACAAACACTCTGCCATCCTTCACATGCACTTTGTCATGGGCGATCAGATCAATAACTTTCGGCATAATCTGCCATTCAGCCTGCTCCATAATTCTGCGCTGAAGCACCTCAGGCGTATCATCCGGGCGTACTTCCACCGGCTTCTGCATGATGATCGGGCCTGTATCAGTTCCCTCATCAACAAAATGCACCGTTGCACCGCTGATCTTCACACCACGCTTTAAGGCAGCCTCATGAACATGCAGTCCATAATAACCGGTTCCACAGAAAGACGGGATCAACGACGGATGGATATTGATCATCCTGTTTCTGTAGGCTTTGATCATCTTCTCTGGCACAACCACCATAAAGCCTGCCAATACAATGAGATCCACACCCCGGGCATTGACAGCTTCCAGCAGAGCATCATTAAAAAGCTCACGATCTGCATACTGTTTCGGAGAAATACATACCGCTTCAATACCGGCTTTCGCCGCTCTCTCCAGTGCTTTTGCCTTTGGATTATTGCTGATCACCACTTTGATCTCTGTGTCGGTGATACGTCCATCGGCAATGCTGTCGATAATGGCCTGGAGATTGGTGCCGCCGCCGGATACAAGTACTGCAATCTTTAACATAATGTCACACCCTTTTCGCCCTCTGTCAGTTCACCAACGATATAGGCTTTCTCACCTGCTTCTTCAAGAAGCTTCATTGTCTTATCAACATCTGCAGGATCAACACCAATCACCATACCAAGACCCATGTTGAAAGTATTGTACATCATCTGTTCGGCAATATCACCTTTTTCTGCAATAAGTTTGAAGATAGCCGGAACTTCGTAGCTATTTTTCTTCACAACAGCATGAACACCTTCCGGCAGCATACGTGGAATATTCTCATAAAATCCGCCGCCCGTAATATGGGAGCATCCCTTAAGCGTCACACCGCCGTCTTTAACTGCCTTCAGGGCTTTGACATAAATTCTTGTAGGCGCAATCAATGCTTCACCTAAAGTTGTGCCAAGTTCATCATAGTATGTATCCAATGATTCCTTTGTCATATCGAATACTTTGCGGACAAGGGAGAAACCATTGCTGTGTACACCGGAAGAAGCGATGCCGATAAGCACATCACCTTTCTTCAGATTCTCACCTGTGATCAGATCCTTCTTATCTACAACACCTACTGCAAAACCTGCAAGATCGTACTCATCCTCAGGCATCAGTCCCGGATGCTCCGCTGTCTCACCGCCGATCAGTGCTGCACCGGACTGCTTGCACCCTTCAGCAACACCGCTGACGATTGTGGCAATCTTCTCAGGATAGTTCTTGCCGCATGCAATATAATCAAGGAAGAAAAGCGGTTCTCCGCCGGCACAAGCCACATCATTCACACACATAGCCACTGCATCGATACCGATCGTGTCATGTTTGTCCATAAGGAAAGCCAGTTTCACTTTTGTGCCGCAGCCATCTGTACCTGATAAAAGGATCGGCTCTTCCATTTTCTTGATATTTTCAAGAGAAAAAGCACCTGAAAATCCGCCGAGACCGCCAAGTACTTCCGGACGCATGGTTCCTTTGACAAATTTCTTCATGAGTTCTACTGATTCGTATCCTGCTTCAATATCTACACCGGCATTTTTATAATCCATTTATATTTCCTCCTTGATAAAAGCACTCTGATTATGATTAATTGTTCGATTCAAAATCCGTTCCCAGATTCTTATTTCACTATTTCTATCTGCTATTTCGTTGGGTAATCACCGTTAAAACATGCCATGCAGAAACCACCTGCGGCATCCGGACATGCAGCTACCATCCCCTCACTGGACAGGAAGGCAAGTGAATCCGCTCCCGTCATCTTGCAGACCGCATCCACTCCCTGCTCATGGAAGATCAGTTTCTTCTCTTCCGGCATGGAAGCGCCATAATAACATGGATGTGAAATGGTTGCTGATGCGATCCTCAGATGGACACTCTTAGCTCCGGCATGGCGAAGCAGCTCAACTAACGTCTGAGCCGTTGTACCGCGCACCATGGAGTCATCCACAACCACAATGTTCTTGTCCTTCACCTGGCTCTTGATCACAGAAAGCTTCATATGAATCTTTCTGTCAAACAAAATCCCTTCCGGCTTCACCAGATTATTACCGTAGTATTTATTTTTTACAAAAGCATCCACCATAGGGATTCCCAGTGTATCTGCATATCCGGCTGCTGCTGCCAGACCCGAATCCGGTACCCATACAACCGCATCTGCATCTGCAGGCGCTTCCTTTGCCAGATGGCATCCCATATTGTATCTCGCCTTGTAAACTTCCTGACCACCGAAGACACTGGCCGGATGTGAATAATAAATATACTCATAAATGCAGGCACGCATCGGCTGCGCCGGCATACCCTGGATGGAATGCGGGCCTTCTGCATTGATGACCACAATCTCCCCGGGCTGGATATCTCTCACATAATCAACATTCAATTCATCAAAGGCACATGTCTCTGAAGAAAGGAACCATGAATGATCTTCCCTGCCAAGTACCAGCGGACGAATGCCCTGGGGATCTCTGACACCGATCACCTTTCTCGGCGTCATCACCAGCATCGCGTATCCGCCTTTGAGCATCGGCATAATAGAAGCAATCGCCTCTTCAATGGTCGGATAATTATTTCTTGCTCTGGAAATCAACACAGAGATTACTTCCGCCGCTTCCATTGTCTGGAATACAGAACCTTTCAGTTCCAGATCATGGCGAATCTCCTCGATATTCGTCAATCCGCCGTTTAAAGCAACAGCCATATGACCGCTTGTGTAACGGATCACGATGGGCTGTGCATTCTCGCGGGCATCCGATCCGTCATATCTGAGAATGTGGCCAATACCTGCATGTCCCTGAAGCTTCTCGAGCTTCATTTCATCAAAAACTTCTGTCACAAGGCCTTCATCCTTCACATAGGAAAAATTACCCTGATTGTCATTCACACAGATACCTGCTGCCTCCATGCCGCGATGCTGCATGGAAAACAGTCCGTAATATATTAAATGGGATGTATGAAAGCCGTTATTGTCAAACATGCCAAACAAACCACATCTGTCCATCATTTTCTCCATCTGCTTACATCTCCTTTAAATACGCTTCATAGCCGATATGCTCAAGCTTGTCAGCCTTATTCAGTACCGTCTGCTCAAGCTTGCTGCTGTATGCTTTCAGTCTCTCACGCAATGCGGCATCCTCTGTGGCCAGAATCTTGGCTGCCAGAAGTCCTGCATTCTGTGCACCATTGATGGCCACTGTAGCAACCGGTATGCCCGGTGGCATCTGGACGATAGAATAAAGAGAATCCACACCGCCAAGAGCCTTTGTCTGCACCGGTACACCAATAACAGGGAGCACCGTCATAGCCGCAGTCATCCCCGGAAGATGGGCTGCCCCGCCGGCACCTGCAATAATCACTGAAAGGCCTTTTTCCTCGGCTGTCTTTGCATATTCGCATAATCTGTCCGGTGTTCTGTGTGCCGAAACAATCGTCAGTTCATAAGGCACCTGCAATTCATCCAGTATCTCTGCTGCCTTCGACATAACCGGCAGATCGGAATCACTGCCCATAATAATGCCAACCTTTACGCTCATTCCCATTACCTCCGTTAAAACTTGATCTTTGAATGCGCATAGCGCGCTTTAAAAAGTGCATCTTCAATCGTCTTATCTGTCACTGTGATATGCCCCATCTTACGGCCAACTCTGCATTCCTCTTTGCCGTAAATATGGATCTTCACTTCAGGATACTTATAAGCTTCTTCCAGTCCATGGACTTCAGCCTTCTTATTCACATTTCCGATAATATTCTTCATCACTGTCGGGCGTATCAGTTCCGTACTGCCAAGGGGCAGTCCAAGAATCGCCCGGATATGATTCTCATACTGTGAAGTCACACAGCCCTCTATTGTATAATGTCCTGAATTGTGCGGACGCGGCGCCAGCTCATTGACAAGCACATGCTGATCCTTTGTCACAAAAAGTTCGATACAGAGCATACCATAGGCATTAAAAGCATGCACCGCTTTCCTTGCCACATCCATGGCTTCTTCCCGACAGGCTTCTGTGATATCCGCCGGTACCGTTGTCTCATCCAGAATGCTGTTCACATGCACATTTTCTGCCACCGGGAATACCGCTACATCGCCGTTAGTGCTGCGGCAGACCAAAATCGATACTTCCTTTAAAAACGGCACATATTCTTCCACCATCAGGGGCAGCCTGCCTGCGCCCAGACTCTCATAGGCCTCGCGAATATCTTCTCTTGTATGGATCACCGCATTCCCCTTGCCGTCATAACCGCCTGTACAGGTCTTCAAAATCACCGGATAACCGAAATAGTCACAATCCTCCACCAGCTGTTCATAAGAGTCTGCCTTTCGAAAATCAGGAACCGGCAGACCATGTGACATCAGCCACTGCTTCTGATCGTATTTGTTCTGAATATGCAAAAGTGTCTCACTGGAGGGATAAACAGGACATCCCTTTGCCTCCACCTGCTGCAGCGCCTTCACACTGATGTGCTCAAATTCATACGTCACCACATCCACCTTCGAGGCCAGTTCCTCAATGGCTGCCACATCATCAAAATCTGCTACAATATGTTCATCTGCAATGCTGTGAGCCGGGCAATGCAGAGTTGGATCAAGAATTACAAAATAATCATCCAGCCGCTTAGCATCAAGAATCATCATTTTGCCAAGCTGACCGCCGCCGATAATACCGATCTTATGCATGTTAAACGCTCCTTTTATAATGATATCTTATAAATAAGTGGATACTCTTATTATAAACCATTCTTATAAATTCACTTTTTCCTACCAAAAAGGCAAAATTCATCAGAATCTGACTCTATTGTAACCGTACTGAGCTTTTACGTCAATACTTAAGCGAAAAAAAGGAAAGGTTCTTTCACCTTTCCTTTTTTATTTAAAATGTATCGTTGATACTATATAAGCACAGCTTATATGTTGAGTGGCTCATTCAGTGCTTCCGTACCTTCAAGGCAGAATTTGCCCTCCCGTATGATATCTACCTGCCTGCCGTCTGCAAAGCATGCTGTAATGGCACTGATCTCATCGTAAGGAATCGTAATATCCGTATGCACATTAAAATATGCCTGTTCCGGATCCGTATCCCTCAGGCGGGACTTCTCATTCTCGCGGGCAACAATTTCCTTGCCGTCTGTATTATATACCTTATGATCTTCACTATGGCTGTAGCAGGTATCGCCAATGGCAAAATGCGGCCCTGTCTTCTCCATAATAAGAATCGGCATCAACTGTGTAATGTCGAATTTTCTGGCCATGGCATAGGCCGTTGTGTTCGTGCCGATGGCAAATTCTCCCATTGGCAGCGTTTCATGATTCTGAAGGAGATTCTGTCTCAGATACTTCTGATTCTCTTCCCTGTCCTCATAATTGCTGCAGTCGGCTTCAGCAACACAGCCATCTTCAAATCGCAATGAAAGATTTCTGTAATTCAATCCATTCAGATAAACACTGCTTACATGCAGCGTTCCATTTGTCCCTGCCAATACCGGACTTGTAAAAATCTCACCCACAGGAATATTCACATCTGCGCAGCAGTTTTCAAACACCGTTTCCTTCGCCGGATCCTGAAGCTGCCATAAGGCAACTTTCAAATCCGTCCGGTTGCCGTTCATACCGGTAATATGCATATATTCCGCGCCGTCAATGGCATCGATCATCTTCTGCTGAATGCTTCTGAACAGATCATTATCCAGATTGTTGACTTTGATCGTCTCATCCATAATGGCCTCAAACCGATCGCCAATGGACGGCAGTGGCCAGGCAATGATTGAAAAACTGATGGCTGACGCATCAATATACTGATTGACAATCTCTGTCATCTGTCCTGCCATGCGAACAGCCAGCTTCTGCTGTTTATCCGACAGTCGGATGTTCTCCTCTTTAGCCGCCGGTTCAAAGGGAGTCTCACCAAAAACATCCATCCAGGCCGGACCGGCATAATCCTCTGCCAGATCCGCATACTGCTCATAGGCAGACTTCGTCACACCGATGATGCGCTCACATAAAGCTTTGTCAAGATATAACCCCTTATCCATGCGGTGATCGTAATCATACTGCGGATTAGCCGAGCAGGACACAAGACCGAGCTTACCCGCTGTCTTGTTAATACTATGGATGGCATCCCTGCAGACAATCACAGAAAGTCCTAATGCTTCAAATTGCCGGATTGTTGAACGAAGCACTCGCTCAAAACCAATATTGGCTCTTAACTGGACATTCTTCTTGGCTGATAAGTCAATCTTATACAGTTCAAATCCTCTCACGTAGCCATTCACAAATGTAGCTGCCATATCGTCGATCACCGACTGATCCAGGGTGTTCAGATACGCAGCAATCGACTTTTCATTGGCAGAAATATACTCGCCATACTGATACAGATAAGACAGATCTGTCAAATCCGTCTTCATGATGATATCCCTGTAAAAGCTCAGGGCCGGATCCAGCTTCTCCCGGGTTCTCCCCGTCACAGTCTGATCACTGTAATCACTGACATACCAGTAAATGATCTGCAAAATCTCATCTCTTTCAGGTATACGGTTCTCAAACCGGTTATAAATCTCTATAAACAGTTCATTGATCGCTGTCATATCTGCCAGACGTCCCTGGAATGCCAGCGGAATCAGACCTCGGATCTCCGTGACAAGCCAGGCCATCATCGGACCATAATCTGCTCCCAACATTGCTGTCGACCATTGTGGATTGGCATAGCTTTTCTCATAACCGGTTTCCCCCGCCCACACCTCAGTCTCAGGAAGAATATCCGCATAAAAGCAATGATTCATCTCAGCCAGTGCCTCCGTGGTCAGCCGTGTAAAACCACCGTCCTGACGCATTTTGTAGATGTTCTCTACATGCAAAATAAAGGCCGCCTGACTGTTAAAATAATCACCAAACGGAGATGCCGCCGCATGTTCCTTGGCAATCCCGCGAATTCTCGTCACAGACAGTTCAAAGCGTTCCTGCACCCACGCCTGCACTTCTTCTCTATTTACCTCTTTCTTCACTATGCTCACCTTTCTCATCTATAATCATCCGAATTCCAGCTGAAAATCCTAATCTTCCGACCGAAACAATGTCTGCCCTACATGATAATAGACAAACAACCTGCCAAAAAAATCAGGCCATGAATCACAACAGACGCCAGATTAATATAAAAAGCGCCATGCACCATCGTACCATAGGCTTCGTTATCCTTGCGGAGCTGAACAGACAACCAGAGTCCAAATACCGCCGCAAGAAAGCTCAGGTATCCGATTCCGCCGACAAATGCCGGAAGATTGCCGGCTTTAACAAAAGATGCAATTGTAAGAACGGCCATGCAGATCAAAGACGCAATGCCAAAAGCTGATGCATAAATGCCGCGCTTTGTCTGACGTTTTTCTATTTTGATGAAACTGTATATATTACGCGCCATTCCATTTTCTCCTTACTTTATTGATTATGTAAAACAAAAGATATCCGAGGATACCCCCTGAAGTATTCAAAATTAAATCATCTACATCAAAGGATCCAACCCTTGTCAGCAGCTGTGTGATCTCAATCATCAAACTCAGTAAAAATGTCATGCCCAACATACAATACCATTTTCTGAGCCTCAATCTTAATATGGGCATAAAAAATCCAAAAGGCATAAATGCCAGTACATTACCAAATAAATTGGCGAGGAATGCCCGGATTCCTACAACATCTCTGTATATATAAAATCTTCGAATTTCCTTAAATGGGATAAAATTATATCTATAATAGGAAGTCACAACATCTCTTCCATAATCTTCACTTAAAAAGCATACATAAATTAAAACAGCGATATACAAAATAAGCAGTACGAAACTGCCGAATTTGATACACCGCTTTGTCTGTCGGCTCACGCAACTCCCCCTGCCTGAAAAAATGGCACCACGGCTGCACTGACCGGCAGCCGTGATACATTTGCAATTATTTCTGAAATGATTTACATTAAATCAGAATGATGTCTCAAAAGCCTTGCTCCATTGACAATTCCGATAATACCGAGAACCAGCCCGCCGATCACAGATAAAATTCCAAGGACAAGGCTGCATGCACCAGTCTGACACATCAACTTTGATATCTTATCTTCTATTCTCATCTTCGCTGTCCTTTCCATGTCTACGCTCGTATCTGAATGATACATCGATCCGATGTTCACCGACATCCGATCAAAATCTACTGTTCCTTTGCACCATACTGTTCATAGTATGCATCAATGGCAGCCTTCAGCTTGTCATCAATCACAATCTTCCCATTACACGGTTTATTATACAGGCATTCAACAACCTCCGCCATTGTAACAATGGCATTTGTCTCAAAGCCATAGAGGTCTTTCACTTCATCCAGGGCACACTTCACACCGCCCTTGCCGACTTCCATACGATCCAGAGAAACCATCAGACCGACAATCGTCACATCTGCTGCACCCTTGACCTTCGGAACAGTCTCTTCCATGGACTTGCCGGATGTTGTTACATCTTCGATCATCACAACACGATCACCGTCCTTTAAAGGGCTTCCCAGGAAATTGCCCTTATCTGCGCCATGGTCCTTTGTCTCCTTACGGTCTGAACAGTAACGGATCTCCTTGCCATACAGATCACTGAAAGCAATCGCTGTCACAACACCAAGCGGAATACCCTTGTAAGCTGGTCCGAACAGTACATCAAAATCATCACCATACTTTGCATAAATTGCCTTTGCGTAATACTGGCCCAGACGCTTTAACTGGGAACCGGTCACATAGGCACCTGCATTCATGAAAAACGGAGACTTTCTGCCGCTCTTCAATGTAAATTCACCAAACTTCAACACATCTGCTTCCACCATAAAGTGGATAAACTCTTCTTTGTACTGTTCCATATCTATAATCTCCTTTTCGTGATTAAAAATTCACTCATTCATCTCTGTCTTTTTCTTCTCTGTTATTATACTCAACTTCCAACGAAAAATCAACCAAAAACATACCTGTCCAGTCGTTCAAAAGCCTCCGTGACACGACACTTCGGCAGCGCCAGATTCATTCTGATATGATGTTCCCCATGGAATGGACGTCCATCCTGCCAGCCGACGCCCACATTCCAGCCGGCCTGAAGCAGTTCATCCATGGATTGGCCATGATCTTCACACCATTGTGTACAATCCAGAAAAAGCATATAAGTTCCCTGAGGCTTTGATACCGTCACACCCTTAAAATGTGCTGCAATGTAATCACAGGCAAATCGTACATTCTCTGTTAAAACCTGACACAGCTCATCCACCCATTCGTAACCCTCCTGTTTATAGGCACCGATCAGTGCATGCATGGACAAAACATTCATCTCATTGTAATGGGATTTACTGCCCCTTGCCTCCACTCTGTCTCTCAATGCTTCATTATATATAATATGATAGCTCCCAATCAGACCTGCAAGATTAAATGTTTTGCTTGGTGCATACAGGGCCACTGTGTGTTCCCGGGCATAATCATTTACCTGCTGTGTCGGTATATGCTTTTGTCCATCCAGTAAAATATCAGACCAGATTTCATCTGAGATCACTGTCACAGCATATTGTTCATATACCGCCATCGCCTTTTCCAGCTCCCACTGTTCCCAGACACGGCCCGTCGGATTATGAGGTGAACACATAATCGCAGCATGGATATGGTACTTCCTGATCTTCGCTTCCATATCCTCATAATCCATCCTGTAAATGCCCTCTGCATCCTTCTTCAACTCACTGTGTATCATCTTATAGCCATTGTTCTTCAGACTGGCGGTAAAGCCAATATATGTCGGGCTGTGCAAAAGGACCGCATCCCCTGGTGCCGCCAGGCACTGCAGTGCCGAAAGGATCCCTCCGAGGACACCATTCTCATAGCCAATATACTCTTTTTTCAGTCCATTTACGCCATTTCGTTTTTGATGCCATTTGATAATTTCATCAAAATAGGTATCTCTAGGTGCAAAATATCCGTAAGCCGGATGTTTTGCACGTTCAATAATGGCCTCCGGAATCGTCGGCACTGTCGGAAAGTTCATATCCGCCACCCACATCGGGATAAAATCAAAACCTCCCTTTGGTTTTGACGGTGACATTCCCGGATACATTCCAAGACCATCTACAGCCATAGCATCTTGTCCTTGTCTGTCAATAATCGATGTAAAATCATATTTCATATTATTCCTATCCTCATTTTTTCCAGCATTGATTGCAGCTGCTGACTGCCTTTCACCGCTAATTTTATCTTCTTTTCTATTTTCCTATATCTGCACCGAAAAAGCAATTCTTTCTCTGTATTTCGTTGACTTTTTTGTTCCATATCGTTATACTTTATCACAGAACTTTTGAAACATCATCTATTCGTCAAAAGTTCTGTTTTATTAAAAGATTTTGTAACTGTTCAGAGCCAAGCAAGATTTCAAAAACAGTTATAAAATGCTTACATTTTTAAGACTGTTTTTGAAATTTTATTTTGCGGATACGCCACACCGACGAAATGCGCAGCATTTTGGAGGTTAGCTCTGAACAGTTACAAGATTTTTACGAAAGGTGTCTATTTATGCTAACCTACATTTTATTGATCCTAGGATTTATCCTGCTTATTAAAGGAGCGGACCTGTTTGTAGACGGCAGCTCATCCATTGCCAGACTGCTTCGCATTCCCGCCGCTGTCATCGGCCTGACCATTGTTGCCTTCGGTACAAGTGCCCCGGAATTATCCGTCAGCTGTTCAGCTGCCCTGGCCGGTCAGAATGAAATTGCTATCAGCAATGTTCTGGGCTCGAATATTTTTAATCTGATGGTTGTCACCGGTGCCTGCGCAGCAATCAGCGCCATTCCCGTCAATGAAGGCATTTTGAAACGTGAGTTTCCATTTTCAATTGTTGCCGCAGCACTGCTTCTGATATTCAGCCTGTTCGGATTCGGACGGCTCAATATCGGCCGACTTGAGGGGCTGACGCTTCTTGTGCTTTTTGTTCTCTTTGTTGCCATCCAGGTCAGGGATGCTTTAAAGTCCCGCAGTGAAAATGCTGAAGATCCAATGGAAGAAGTTCTTTCTCCATTGAAAAGCATTGTATTTGTCGTCATCGGATGTATCATGATCATTTACGGCGGCAACTTTGTCGTGGACAGTGCCTCTGAAATTGCTGCCAATTTCGGTCTCTCAGAAACCCTGATCGGCCTTACGGTTGTTGCATTCGGCACATCCCTGCCGGAACTTGTCACATCCATCGTGGCATCCAGAAAAGGTGAGAATGATCTTGCCATCGGCAATGTGATCGGCTCCAACATTTTCAACATCCTGATGATCCTTGGTATTTCAACAAGTATCCATCCTGTCGCACTGCAGCCTTCTGCTGTTTACGACTGTATTATCCTGATGATCTTCAGCATTCTTGTCCTTTTCTTCTGCTGGAGCAAGAAACGATTGGCCAGAGGCGAGGGAATTTTTATGATTATTCTCTATGCGATCTATACGGTTTACATTATCATGCGCTGATAAGATAAAAATATAAGAAAAACTCTTGCCGAACGGCAAAAAACATGCTAACATGAATGCAATCAGCAAAGAGGCTGCGGAATATCCGCGGTCTCTTTTTGTTTTTCACAGATATCATGACCGGACTGCCTCTGCCTGTTCATGCCGCCTTGTCTGCTGTCTGTGAAAATAATAAAGAGAGAGGAAGATGTAAATGAGCTACGAAAAAATTTTTGATCTTGTAACGAAAGTGGATGACTTCGTCTGGGGTCCCGCTATGCTTGTCCTGCTTGTAGGCACCGGTATTTTTCTGACCATCCGTGTTGGTTTCCTTACATGGAGAAATCTCGGATACGCCATCAAAAGTACACTGAGTAAGGAGGCCCGCACTCAGAAAAGAGGCGATGGCGACGTTTCTCCGTTCTCCGCATTAACAACCGCTCTTGCAGCTACCATCGGCACCGGCAACATCGTTGGTGTTGCAACAGCCATGGTATCCGGCGGTCCCGGCGCCCTTGTCTGGATGTGGATTTCCGCCTGTTTCGGTCTGACATCCAAATTCAGTGAATGTATGCTGGCCATCAAGTATCGTGAACGCAATGAAAAAGGTGAAATGTCCGGCGGCCCTATGTACACAATGAAGAAAGCACTGCCTAAAGGATTCGGTGCAGTCCTTGGCTGGCTGTTTGCTTTATTTGCCGTTCTGGCTTCCTTTGGCATCGGCAATATGACCCAGGCCAACTCCATTTCTTCCGCTTTAAATGAAACCGTCGGCTTTTCCAAGGTGGCTATTGGTGTTGTCCTGACCATTCTCTCACTTGCTGTTATTGTCGGCGGTATTAAATCTATTTCAAAAGTTTCTTCTGTTGTCGTCCCTCTGATGGCTGTTTTCTATATTATTGCCGGTATTATTGTTATCATCGGCAATATTCAGAACATCCCGGCCGGTCTTGTCATGATCTTCAAGTATGCCTTTACACCACAGGCTGTCACAGGCGGCGTCCTTGGTAATGTTGTCGCTTCAATGATGGCGGCCATGCAGTATGGTATTGCCCGCGGATGTTTTTCTAACGAAGCTGGTATGGGTTCTGCCGCCATCACTGCTGCTGCCGCAACAACCGATCATCCTGTCCGCCAGGCCTATATCAATATGACCGGTACATTCTGGGATACAATCGTTGTCTGCTCTATCACCGGCCTTTGCATTGCAAGCTCCGGCATGCTGGGTCAGATCGATCCTGCCACAGGCAGTCTCTATACAGGTTCTGCCTTGACCATCGCCGCATTCAAAACCGTTCTTGGCCCTCTCGGCGGATGGCTTGTCACCATCGGCATTGCACTTTTTGCCTTTTCCACGATTCTCGGATGGGAATATCATGGTGAAAAGGCTTTTGAGTATCTGTTGAACACACACAAATTGAATATCATTTACCGTCTGGTTTTCTCATGTGTTGTTTTCTTCGGTGCTACCATGCAGCTAGACCTTGTATGGAAACTTTCCGATATCGCCAACGCCCTGATGGCCATTCCAAACCTGATCTGTATGCTTCTGCTGAGCGGCGAAATTGCCCGGGATATCCGTGAATTCCAGAAAATTCTGGATAAAGAACGCGGCAGATAAGATTAAAATCTATTGCCATACCAAAAGCAGCAGGTCAGCTGATCTTTTTCATCCGCTTTCCTGCTGCTTTCATTTTAAGAAATTCTGCCGTTCTTCATTTCATATACCACATCTGCCACGTTCATTGTGGATACTCTGTGGGATACCAGGACAACTGTTTTCTTCTTGGCCGATTCTTTCAATGATTTTAAGATGATTCCCTCATTTAAAGAGTCGAGGTTCGATGTAGGCTCATCGAGGAGGATCAGAGGGCATTCATGGAGAAATGCTCTTGCAATTCCGATTCTCTGTTTCTCACCGCCGGACAGCGTGTCACCCAGTTCTCCGACTTCTGTGTCATATCCTTTTGGAAGTGTCATAATGAAATCATGGATAGACGCTTTCTTTGCGGCTTCCATAATCTCTTCTCTGGATGCTCCCGGCTTTGCGATGGCAATGTTGTTTGCAATGGAATCATGGAACAGGTGCGTTTCCTGTGTGACATAACTTTCCATATCTCTTAAATGCTTGGTTGGAATCTTGCGGACATCTGTACCGTCTACCGATACGCTTCCATCCTGTACATCCCAGAACCGCATCAACAGTTTTAAAAGTGTAGATTTTCCAGAACCACTCGCACCATGAATCCCTGTGATTTTACCCGGCTGTAATTTCAGTGAATAGTTATCTAAAATAACTTCTTCACCGTAAGCAAATGTTACGTTCTCTGCCTCTGCTCCTGTAAATTCATGTTCCATGCTCTCTGCACCGGAAGTTTCCACGTCACCCGGAATTTCTTCCACAAGCGGCGTCTCTTCCAGAAGGGAAAGAACACGTTCACCACTTGCCAATGTCTGGTTCAGGTTGTTGGAAAGGCTTGATAATGCTACTACCGGTCCGAAAGAACCCATCATTGCGATGGTACAGGTTAAGATTCCCTCGAATCCCATCTCGCCTTTTGCATACAACCAAATCGTCAGTGCCAGCATTCCAAAGGATGCAAGCAGGATAACCATGTTCGTAAATGAACGCTGTGAGCCTTCCATTTTGCTTAATGACTCCTGCATTCCTGCAAGATTTTTGGAACGCTCAGACATCTGCTCTTTTCTCTTTTCACCCTGTCCGTACTGGATGGTCTCGTCCAATCCTCGTAAAGAGTCCAGAACAAAGCTGTTCAGTTCTCCGAAGTTTGTCCGAAATTCCATTCCCTTCTGGCTGCCACGTTTTCCATTCCACATCGGGATGGCTACTCCGACAATCAGATAAGCTGCCAGTGCAAGCACGCCTGCTAACCAGTGATATCTTCCGATAAAAATCACCATAATAATTGAGGTCAGCGTTGCAATCGCAATCGGAGAAATGGTATGTGCATAGAACACTTCCAGTAATTCGATATCGGTTGTAATAATCGAAATCAGATTTCCCTTGTCCCGTCCTTCCAGTTTTGCCGGACAGAGTTTTCTCAGTGCTGCAAACACTTTATGGCGGATGATTGCCAACAGCTTAAATGCGATAAAATGATTACAATACTGTTCCACATAATGCAGGATTCCACGAAGCACTGCAATGACGATCAAGACTGTGATAATCATTTTTACCGGAGTCAATACCAGCCACATATTGTCCACCGGAACGTTCATTCCGGCTACTCCTGTCAGAAGTCCATACACGATAACCTGTCCTGCCAGTATCGTCAGGAAGATTGCACACAAGTAACCTAATGTTCCAAGGATGATTGCTGCCAGCATGATATGGAGCAGGGGTTTTACCAGACCAATCAGACTTCCCATGATCTGGATGGCACTTCTGCGTTTTGTTGTATTCGTATTTTCACTCATTATGCCATTCCTCCTTTTCCATAGTTTTCCAGTGCCATCTGGCTTTCATACAGATGTCTGTACG
>OLQV01000148.1_pt1 | contig 73071 bp, 66 predicted proteins | sample 1672371 | NCBI WGS metagenome assembly OLQV01 (sample SAMEA3136676, study PRJEB25190) | human gut metagenome
AAAAGTAACAGCGTCCGCCTGTATTATAGCATGCACTGTCGGATTGTGTCAATTTCTTGATCTTACGGTACTCTCCGGAGCTTTCCGACAGTATAAAGCGCCCCTGACCTTCGGTCAGGGGCGCTGCTGTTCTTATTCGCCGAGCAGCTTTTTTGCGTTGTTGTAGAACACATCCTGCATGGCGGCTTCGTCCAGTCCGCAGGTAAGGACCTTCTGGATCTCCACCGAAGGATGGTGGAACGGATAATCCGTGCCGAACATGATGCGGTCGTGACCGACCTCTTCATAGGCCTGACGGATCTTTACGCCCATCGGCATGCCGGACATCTCAAGATAAATGTTCGGGAAGCGCTTTGCCATCTTGAGCGCGGCGTCGATGTAAACGCCGTGTCCGTGACCCATGTGAATCATTACGGTCTTGACCTCGGGGAAACGCTCCGCGAGCAGCGCGATGCTCCACGGCAGCGAATACGGAGGATGGCCGGAGTGAATGAACACAGGAAGATGACGGCTGCGCGCCATCTCCATTACCGGATCGACCGCGGTATCGTCCGCTACGAACGCATGGCGCAGCGGATTCATCTTGATGCCGCGGAAGCCCTTTCCGTCGACATAGGTCTCGACTTTTTCGCGGCAGATGTCCGCGCCCTCGAGCGGATTGAGGTACACGAGCGGGATAAAACGGCCCGGATAACGGGCGGCCGCCTCTGCGACACCCTCGTTTCCCGTGTGATCCTTCGCGCAGAGCACAGTCTGCTCGATTTCGTATTCATCCATGAACGCGATCAGCTGCTCGGGGGAGCCGTCTACACCGGCCCAGCTGCCGAAGTCACCGATATGTGCATGTGCATCGATCTTTTTCATATTGCCGCTCCTCTCAGCTGCGCTTGAGGCGCTCGATCAGGTTGGAGGACTGCATGATCGTGATCACGACCGAGGCGATAACGATACCTGCAATCGTCTGCATGGTGATGGTGGGAATGGTGGCGATTGCCGCCGCAGGGCTGATGAGCACGATCTTGACGAGCTGATAGCCGACGATCTGGCAGACGCCGCCTAGAACCTCGCCGATGAGCCAGCCGTACCGGTGCTCCGGCATGAGCTTTTCGACGGCCAGCCCCATGATGAGCGCCATAATGCCTTTGATGATGAAGGTCGGCAGGACCCACAGCATCGCGCCGCTCAGCAGGTCGGAGAGGGCTGCACCCAGCGCCGCCGCAAGTGCGCCGTCCTTTCGGCCGAGCAGCATAACGCCGACAAAGATCGCGCAGTCACCCAGATGCGTATAGCCGCCGGTGATGGCGATCGGTATCTTGAAGGTGTACGTTCCGGCGAAAATGAGCGCCGCCATCATGGCGATACGCACGATTCGTTTTAAATCCATAACTGTTTTCTCTCGCTTTCCATATTCGTCTTTTATCCATTATATCAGACTGTGAACTGTTTGATAGCGTCAGTTCGCGGATTTTTATTAAGGTCAGATGGAGCGGGATGAACAGCTGCGAGAGCACATTTATCTGCATAACATCTGTTCCGTGGGAAACACTATCCGAAAAAGGAGCGTGTTTTCATGTCAGAAATGTTTTGCTTTCAGTGTCAGCAGACGGCAGGCGGAAAGTGCTGCGTCAGCACAGGTGTGTGCGGCAAGCAGCCGGAGACAGCGCATTTACAGGACGAACTGGTACGCGAGCTGATCGGTCTGGCGGAGGCGGCGACAGCGGCCGGACAGCGCACGCCGACGGCCGACCGGCTGTTGGCGGACGGTCTGTTCACCACACTGACCAACGTCAATTTTGACAATCGTGCGATCGCGGAATTTACCGCGCGCGTGCGCGCAGAACGCGACAGCTTCGGCGGCGCGCCGTGCAAGGTCGTGGAGCTCTGGAAGGGCGACACGGATACGGTCTCTCTGCGGTCGACGCTGCTGTTCGGCATGAAGGGCATGGCGGCGTATGCGCATCACGCGATGAACCTCGGCTACGTGGACGACGAGGTGAGCGCGTGGTTTTATAAGGGACTGTGTGCGGTCAACCGGCCGCATTCTGTGGAGGAATGGCTTGCGCTCATCGTCGAATTCGGACAGATGAATTTCCGCTGCATGGAGCTGCTCGACCGTGCCAACACCGGCACCTTCGGTACGCCGCAGCCGACAAAGGTGCCGACCGACATCAAAAAAGGCCCGTTCATCGTGGTTTCGGGTCATGATCTGGCCGATCTTGCGCAGCTGCTCGAGCAGACCGAGGGCAGGGGCATCAATATCTATACGCACAGCGAAATGCTGCCTGCGCACGGCTATCCGGGACTGAAAAAGTATCCACAGCTTGTGGGTAACTTCGGCACGGCGTGGCAGAGCCAGCAGCGCGAGTTCGAGAACATCCCGGCGCCCATCCTGTTCACGACGAACTGCCTGATGCCGCAGCGGCCGAGCTATCGGGACCGTGTGTACACCACATCGGTGGTCGGCTATGAGGGTCTGCGCCACATTGAGGCGGATGCCTGCGGACGCAAGGACTTTTCGCCGCTTATCGAGCAGGCGCTTGCGCTCGGCGGCTACGAGCATGACCACAGCATGAGCGGCATCAACGGCGGCCATATGCTCATGACCGGCTTTGCGCACGGAGCCGTGCTCTCGCACGCGGAGGAGATCATTTCGCTCATCAAGAGCGGAAAGGTGCGTCATATCTTTCTGGTCGGCGGCTGCGACGGCGCGCACCCCGGCAGAAACTACTACACCGAGTTCGTCAAGCAGACGCCGATGGATACGCTTGTTCTGACGCTCGCGTGCGGAAAATACCGTTTCAATGATCTGGATCTCGGCGAGATCGGCGGTCTGCCGCGCATTCTCGACATGGGACAGTGCAACGACGCATACAGCGCCATCAAGGTCGCGCTCGCGCTGGCGGATGCCTTCGGCTGCACGGTGAACGACCTGCCGCTCACGCTCGTGCTCTCGTGGTACGAGCAGAAGGCCGTGTGCATCCTGCTGACGCTGCTTGCGCTCGGCGTGAAGAATATCTATCTCGGGCCGACGCTGCCGGCGTTCCTGTCGGAAAACGTGGTGAAAATGCTGGTAGAGACTTACGATCTGCACCCGACCACCGCGCCCGAGCAGGATATGGACGCCATTCTGGGAAGAGGATAACCGCTCACGCGCCGCACAGATTTGCCTGCAAATATTCGAGCAGCGTCCGCGCCGTGACCGAGCTTGCGGTGCGCGCGAACGCGAGACCGATGGTGCGGAAGCTCTCCGGCACGAGCGGGCGGATCTCCACATCGTTCGCGAACGCCTGCATGGCAAGCTCCTGCGAGATCGTGACGCCGAGACCGTGCTTGACGAAGGCAACGATCAGCGTATCGTCGCGGAAGCTGTACACGGTCTGCGGCTTGTGCGGATATTTTTCCAGCAGGTGCAGAATGTCGTTGTCGCAGCCGGGCGTTTCGATGATGAACGGGTACTGGAGCAGCTCCTCCGGGGTGACGCTGCTGCGCTGCGCGAGCGGATGCTCCCGGGGCAGCACGGCGCAGAGCGCATCCTGATGCAGCGGATAAAAGGTCAGATCCTCCGCCAGAATGGACGAGAGAAAGCCGCAGTCCACCTGCCCGCGGATGATCCAGTCATGGATCTCGTCGTAGTTGCCGTCGAAAATCTGCACCTCGACCTGCGGATAGTTCTCTTTGAAAAAATGCACGACGTGCGGCAGCCACATCGCCGTCACGCTCGAAAAGCTGCCGATACGCAGTTTGCCCTCGACCTTGTTGTTGATGTTGAAGGCCGCCTGGCGCAGCTTTTCCTTCTGGTTTACCATTTCGCGGATGTAGGGGATGAGCCGCTGTCCGTTGTCGGTCAGGACGACACCCTTCTTCGCCCGCGCGAACAGCTGCACGCCGAGCTCCTCCTCGAGACCCGCCATCATCTGGCTGATGCCGGACTGCGTGTAGTTCAGCGCCTCGGCGGCCTTTGTGAAGTTGCCGGTCTCGCAGACCTTGAGAAAGATTTCGTAGCGATCGCGTACCTCGCGCATAGGTATTCCTCCTTTTCAATATTCGGTACAGTATGATGCTTGTAAAGCAATTGACGGCTGCCGCCTTGCTTTTGCACAGCATACATTACCAGATGTAATGTATAGCAGTAAAAACATTTATTTTACTTATATTCTATCATGTGGTATGTTAGCTGTACAGGAATTTTGGGGTAAGGAGAAAAATTTCACAATGGAAAAAAAGCAAAATCACTTTTCGGGACAGCTGGGGTTTGTCCTTGCCGCAGCCGGAAGCGCGGTCGGTGTGGGAAATTTGTGGCGTTTCCCGTATCTGGCGGCCAAGGACGGCGGCGGTCTGTTCCTCATCATCTACTTTATTCTGGTACTGACGTTCGGCTTCACGCTGCTGACATCGGACATCGCCATCGGCCGCCGCACGCAGAAGAGCGCGATCGGCGCGTATGAGCAGATGCGCCCGAAGTGGAAGGGTCTGGGCATCCTGACCTTCCTCGTGCCCGTGCTCATCATGACGTACTACGCGGTCATCGGCGGCTGGATCACAAAATATGCGGTCGTTTACGTCTCCGGTCAGGCGAGCGCTGCTGCTGCGGACGATTACTTCACCTCGTTCATCACCTCGCCGGTGTCGCCGGTGGTGTTCGCGCTGCTGTTCATGGGCGTTACCGCGCTCATCGTCTACAACGGCGTGCAGAACGGCATTGAAAAGGTATCGCGCTGGATGATGCCGGTGCTGCTCGTGCTGGTCGTTGTCATCGCGTGCTATTCGCTGACGCTCAGTCACACGAACGCGGACGGACAGGTCGTAACCGGCTGGCAGGGCTTTCTGTACTATCTGACGCCGAACCTCGAGGGACTGACCGTGCAGCGCTTTCTCCAGATTCTTCTGGACGCGATGAGTCAGCTGTTCTTCTCGCTGAGCGTTTCCATGGGCATCATGATCACCTACGGTTCGTATGTGCGCCCGGAGGTCGACCTCAACCGCGCGGTCAACCAGATCGAGATCTTCGATACCGGTGTTGCGTTCCTCGCAGGCATGATGATCATTCCGGCGGTCTATGTGTTCTCGGGCACTGAGGGCATGGGCGCAGGCCCGAGCCTGATGTTCGTCTCGCTGCCCAAGGTCTTTGCCGCGATGGGCAGAGCGGGCACGGCGGTCGGCATTCTGTTCTTCGTCACCGCGATCTTCGCGACGCTGTCCTCCTGCATCTCGGTTCTGGAGTCCATTACGGCCAACTGCATGGAGATCTTCCACACGAGCCGCAAAAAGACGGTCCTGGTGCTGTCGGTCATCTATCTGGCGGCGTCTGCCGTTATCACGCTCGGCTACAGCGTATTCTATGTGGAGGTGATGCTGCCGAACGGCTCGGTCGGCCAGCTGCTCGACATCATGGACTACGTCAGCAACAGCGTCATGATGCCGTTCATCGCGCTGCTGTCCACCGTTCTGATCGGCTGGGTGATGACGCCGGATTACGTCATCGACGAGATGGAGCGCAACGGCGAGACCTTCCGCCGCAAAAAGCTCTACCGTGTCATGATCCGCTATGTCGCGCCGGTGATGATGTTCGTACTGTTCCTTCAGTCGACCGGCATCCTGTCGAAGATCGGATAAAAATAATGAAAACCGCTGCATGTGGAGAGGATTTCTCCGTCATGCAGCGGCTTTTTTATGTGCGTTTTCGGCGTCAGAAATTGACCGCAGGCGGCATCAGAGGTTAACGGTCATCGCTTTTTGTGGCAAATCCAATCAAAAGCAGGAAGACCCACCAGAAAAGAATGATCATGCAGAACACCATGATCATCACAAGGGGAAGGAAGATGATCTCTATGATATTGCTGCATCTCCGCCAGCAGTCGACCAGGATCACCAGTCCCACAACAGCGCCGACAATGGCAGCGATTACCGTTGCGATGATATTTCCTGTTGTCGGCGGTGTCTCGGTATATACGAAAAAGCAGGCGTAGAGCACGAGCGGTATCGCAAGGCAGCAGTCGAAAATGATCGCATCTACCCAGCCGAATACCTTATCCCAGTGCCGGCGGAACGGCAGATATACAAGGCAGCCGATGATCGTGAGATAAAAAAGGGATTGGAACCCGTAGCGTTCGAGAAAATGAAATGAAAAAATATAGCGTAACATAATTCAAACATCTCCATTTTATGATCAGCACCGCTGTCCCCGCGGCGCTGAATGCCGCAGGGCGTCTGGTGCCGCCTCAGGTCTCGTAGTCTTCCCACTCGGCGGCGAGATCGCGGTAAAGGAAGGTAACGATCTGCGCGCGCGTGCAGGTCTGCGCGGGGGAGAACAGACCGGGTGCGGTGCCGTTGGTGATGCCGTATTCGACCGCCCACGCAACCGCGTCCGCGTAGTAAGCGCGGTAAGGCACATCGCGGAAGTTGCCCGCAGAGCCGGACTCGGGCGAGCCGGCCCAGCGCCACAGGAAGGTGACGGTCTGGGCGCGCGTCACGGTCGCGTTCGGCTCGAAACGGGTGCGGCTCGTGCCGGTCGTGATGCCCTCCTCGGCCGCCCAGAGCACGGCGTCGTGATAGTAGGCGTTCGAGGGAACGTCCGAGAACGGATTATAGCTGCTTTCGGGTTCAGGGCAGCCTGCGGCACGCCACAGGAAGGTAACGACCTGACCGCGCGTGCAGCCCTCATAGGGACTGAATTTAGTTGCGGAGGTGCCGCTCGTGACCCCGTTTTCGACCGCCCAGAGAACCGGCTCGTAGAAATACGCGCTCTCGGGAACGTCGGTGAAGCGGAAGTTATTCTCCGGCGCATCGCCGTCGAGCGTGAAGTCGACCGAGGTAGAGCTGCTCGGCTCGATGCTGCTCTCGTAAAGGCAGCCGTCCGTCAGGGGCAGGTTGTCGTAGTGCTGCTGCTTGAGGACGCGGCCGGTGCTGCTGTACGCCGTGTAGGAAACGTCCCTCGTGCCCCTGTCGGTGCCCCAGATGGTGATGTTGTAGGGGCCGCCAGTCAGGCCGAGAACCTTGGTGTCGCCTGCGACAGCGGCCGAGACACCGGCTGCACAGGTCGTGACAACGCCGTCCTCGATGGTAAGAACGGTCTCGCCGTCCTCATTTTCGACGTAAACGTCTGTCGGGCAGGCGATGATGAGCTCAGACATCATCTGATCGCGGACCGCCTGACCGTGGCACATCGCGGCATCCCAGCGCAGGATCGCGAAGTTCGCGAGCGTGGTCTCGGTGGTGTTGAAGTTGTTGTTGCCCAGATGCAGCAGACCCTGCGTGAAGGACTTCTCGGACGCATCGAGATAGTCCTTGTACGCCTGCAAAGCGTACATTTCGCTAGTCCGGAGCAGCATGTACGAGGCGTCGAACTTCTGCGCGGAGGACAGATCCTTCTTGTTCTTCAGCTCTTCGCGGTCGGCCTGAAGAATGCTGTAAAGCGCATCCTCCACGTAATAGGAAGCGCGGATGATCTCGCGGCTCTCGACCATTTTGTCGTTGCCGGTCAGCGTATTGCTGAGCGACCAGCCGAGGTTATACGCAGCGATGACCACCGTGACATTCGTGACGTCAAGGCCGAGACAGCCGGAGAGATAATAGGTCATGACGTTCTCGGTGAGGGGCGACAGTGTGTCATAGGTCAGCTTGGCGAAGCTGGTGGTGAATTCCAGCGCTTCCGCGATGACCTCGCAGTTCAGCCAGTCATCGTACTTCTGGAGCGCTGAGCGGAAGGAAGTGGCGTAGGCGGAATTGCCCATCTTGCCGGCCACCTGATGGAGCGTCTGGATATACTCCTCGTTCAGCGCCTCATACGCATGAACGACGCTGACGTAGTTCGCGCAGTCGATGATCCAGTCGAGCGTGTTCTGATAATTTTCGAGCACATCCAGCGCTTCGCCTGCCTTGCCGAAGAAGTTGGTCGTGCCGCTGATGAAATTGAGCGCCGAACGGGTGCCCTTGTCGTCGCGGTACTGCTCGATGGCGGCCGCAAGCTTTTCAAAGATGTCGGGGGAGCGCTGTTTCAGGGACTCCGGGTCGGAGAGCAGCTCCTGAATGGCAGGCTTGTAGGTGCTTTCCTCTGCGGAATAGTTCGGCTGAACCTTGAGGATCATGTCCCAGATGCTGTTGGCGAGCTTGAAGTTTTCCGCCTCGATACGGGTGTTCAGGCTGTCGACCTCGCTGCTCGTAGCGGAGAGGATGAGCTCGGTGAGCATGGCGTCATAGGGATTGTCGAAAATGCTCAGGCTCTTGAACTTGGACAGCTCGCTCGCGGTGTTCAGAATGTCGTAGGCGGCTTCACCGGCGTTGGCGGCCGTGGTGTTCTGCGCGTCGGCGAGCAGCTTTGCCATGCGCTGATCCATCTGCTGACTGTAGCCGTTGGACTGCGCGAAGGAGACGTGCTGCTGAATGTACTCGCTGGCGTCGATGACCGCGGTGTCCTCGGCAGGCTTTGCGATGGGGGTCGAGCTGCCGTTCGAGAGATGGGTGAACACCTTCTGGATGGGGTAGCTCTGACCCATCGTCCAGACGGAGGAGAAGTCATACTCCGGGAAGGTGGCCTTGCTGGCCATGGACGCGAGCGGAACGGCGGTGTAGCCTTTTTCTTCACTGGGCTTGTTCCAGACAAACGGGTCGAGCGTTCCGGCAGGGTAGTAGCAGGCGGTGAATTCGCAGCTGGGCGCATCCGAGGCCAGCCAAGCAGGAACACCTCCAAGAGAGGGACTGCTGTCCGTAATGACGCCGGAGACATAGCAGTTTTCGTACTTGGATTCGTAACCTCCGTCACCGGCCAGACCGCCTACTTTATATATTCCCGATGCGACATCCTTAATATCTACATTGATGGATAATGTTCCGTTGAAACAGCAGTTGCTAAATGTCGCTACAAAGCCACTGCCGACAATGCCGCCAATGTACCAGTATTCATAGTGGCTTTCTCCGGTGATACGGATGGTGCAGGTCGCACGGCACTGGTCTATGGTGCTGTGCCAATCTGTTTTACCTGCAATTCCGCCTAGGTGGATAGAGGACTCATTGACCAGCGACGAAATCGTGTCTTTTACTTCCGTGGAATTGCCGGATTCAGCCAGAATGATACCGACGTTCTCGCAGTGGGAAATGGTAGCGCTGTTGTCATTTATGTAAGTGATACCGCCCACGCTGATCTCACCGCCGCCGGCAGATGCATGGATAGTGCCGGTATAACGGCAGTAGTCAACCGTTCCTTTATTTTCCGATACCAGACCGCCGACGCGCACAGGCATATCTCCACCGGCGGTAATACCTGCCGCACTGGTGCAGTTATAGATGGTTCCCTTGTTGTAGATTGCAAGGGATGCAGCGTAGCGGACAATTCCAGACTTACTGGTTAAATTGATTTGACCGGTAACGCGCAGGTTCTGAATGGTTCCTTCATTCTGATAGAACAGGGCACCGTTGTCGTACTGCTCCGCGTTAACCGTCAGATTGCGAATGGTAAAGCCGTTGCCATCCAGCGTTCCGGTGAAGCCGGAAGTATAGACTCCGGTTCTGCTGGGTCGCATGGGCGTCCAGTTTATCCCCGACAAGTCAATATCGTTCATCAGGATATAGTTTGCGGTCAAATCCTCCTGCATGTTTTGCAGGTCGTCCGCATCATAGATGGGCGTGTACCCCGAGGGTACGGAGGTTTTGGTGCTCACCTCCTGAAGCAGCGCCGTGGCATCGTCTGCGGCGGCCTCCGCCTGCGGTGACAGCGCGGGGAGCAGGCCGACGAGCATTGCCAGCGCCAGCAGGATGGACGTCAATCTTTTCCTCATGAAAAATTCCTCCTTTTACCTTTGTCTGTACCCCTATTGTAACGCAATCCGAAACAAAAAACAATCTGTATTAAATAGAGTTTTAATAGCCTGTAACAGACAGAATAAGGGGGAATGTATGGATTTTGATAAGGATGTCGAGAAAAACGGGAATGCGCGGAAGTGCGCAAAAAACAGACCCGCCGCAGGAGGGTTCATCCTGTGACGGGTCTGCGGAATATTCGGCTGCGCCTCAGACGAGGTGAAACAGGTCGATCAGAAAGACCCATGCCAGCCCGTAATAGGTAACGACAGCGACAAGGTCGTTGATGGTCGTAATGAGCGGACCGGAGGCGACCGCCGGGTCAATCTTGACTTTATGGAACAGCATCGGAACGAGCGTGCCGACCAGACTGGAAATGACAATGGCGGCGAGGAGCGAGAGACCGACGCAGCCCGAGATCAGAAACGCATTTGCGGCAGAATAGCCCTTGAACAGCACGATGTAAACGCCCAGAAAAACGAGCGCCATCACGCCGAGCAGCGCGCCGTTGCAGGAGCCGACCTTCATCTCCTTCGCGGCCAGATGCAGCTTGTCCTTCGCGCTCAGATTTTCGTCCATCAGTACGCGGATCGTGACCGCCAGAGACTGCGTGCCGACGTTGCCGGCCATGTCCAGAATGAGCGACTGGAAGCAGATGACGACAGGCAGCACGGCAACAACGCCCTCGAACGCGCCGACGACCGTGGAAACGCCCATGCCGAGAAAGAGCAGGATGATCAGCCACGGCAGACGCTTTTTGATGCTCTCCGCGATCGTTTCGTTCAGATCTTCCTCTGCGGACAGACCGGCGAGCTTTGCATAGTCCTCGCCCAGCTCGTCGTCGACGGCCTCGACAACGTCCTGCGCGGTGATGATGCCGATGATCTTTTTGTCCCGGTTCAGAACCGGCAGGGAGTCCTCAGCGTAATCCTTGATCTTTTCGATGCTGTCCGAAATCTTCTCGTGGTCGAGCAGATAAGGATAGGCGTAGCTGATGAGCGAATCCAGCGGCACGTTTTCCCGCGCAACGATCAGATCCTTGAGGTCGATCGCGCCGCAGAAGCGGTTTCGGCCGTCGACGACATAGATCGTTGCGATATTGTCGTTTTCACCGGCCTGCCGAACCAGCTCGTGCATGGCCTGCCGAATGGTAAGGCTCTGGTGGATGCAGATGTAATTGGTGGTGATGAGACTGCCGACCTCGTCGTCATCATAGGAATTGATGAGCAGGATCGCGGCCTTGGTCTGGTCATCGATCATCGGGCGTAGCTTGACCTTGACGCTTTCGTCGATGTTCTCCCACAGGTCGACCGCGTCGTCCGCGTCCATTTCGTTGATGATCGCGGACAGCTTGTCGATGCCGATCTCGTCGACGTACTCGACCGGATCGTCAATGTAGGAGATGATCTCGGCCAGCCATTCCGCGTCCAGTGCGCTGTACAGCAGGTTGCGCTCGGCACGGTTCAGATATTTCAGACTCTGCGCGATGTCGTTGTCGTGGTAATCCCGCAGCTGCTCCCGCATTTCCTCCATGGAGGGCGAGGAGCGGATGATCCTGAGGATCTTTTCTGCGAAGATCGGTTCCTTTAATACTTCCTTCTTCATGATAAAGCCTCCTTCCGCCCCTGAAAAGGGCGCAAAAAATCCACCGTAACAGATACAGCGACACAAACATCAGTTGTGGACTTGTTCATCACGATGGAGCGAGGCTCAGCGCTTATTCAAAAGAGGATGCCTGCGGACGCCGGAAGAGCGAGGTCTGTATCCATCGTCGTATGTACAATTCGTCTGTCACAACTGTCCATAGGGTTTGCCTCCTTTTGTTTGTTTTTCGCAATGATTATAGCACTGCCGCAGTAGATTTTCAAGGTGTTTTTCGTATTTTTTACATCGGGAGCATACGGTAAGCCACTGCATGTTTTCGACGTATGGACTGGTGCAGCGCCGGGATATATGGTATACTCAGCTTAGCAGATCAAAGGGAAAGCAGTGAGCATTTATGCGCATCAGACAGCAGAAGCAGATCGGGATGTTCCTCGCCGAGAGCTTCGGCGGCGACCGAGGCGGCGCTCTTTTCGCCCGGCAGGAGGAAATCCTGCAAGAAATCATACGGAACACGCAGAACCGGTCGAAAAACCAGAGAAAAACGCTCGTTCAGACCATCCTGCCGCGCATCGCGCTGTACAAGGCCATGCAGGAGAGTCTGCCGGAGGCGGAGACGCATGCGCAGATGCGGCGCTACATGCTGGAACGGGTCGCGGCGCAGAAACACGCGGAAATGATGAGGATGGAGGCAATACCGGGGTTTTACGCGCTTTACAGTCGCATTTTTCTGCGAGTCGTGCGAAGTTCTGACCTCTGGGAGAGTGAGCAGGAGCACGGAACGAACGGCTTCTCCGTCACGATGAAAAAATGCCTCTGGCACACGGCCTGCGTGGAAAACGGCTGCGCGGAGCTGTGCCGCCTGTTCTGCGATGTGGACGACGTGACGTATGGCGGCCTGTGCAAGCTCGGATTTGCGAGAACGAAAACCCTTGGCTACGGCGCCGACTGCTGCGATTTCCGGTTTTGCAGGAAATAACCGCTTTCTTTGAAGGGAGCAGCGACAATGAAAAAATGGAAAAAAGTTTTGCTGGCAGCTGTGCTTTTACTGGCGGTCGGTGGATATGCTGCGTTTGTGAAGATAAGCTATTACCCGATGGGAGGAAAGGTCACGACTGTTGACAAGTATCAATCTGGAGATAAGTACTATATTGTAGTTGAAGAAACGACCGGAACAGAATTTACTTTACTCTGTCCTAAAAGTGAATACGATAAAGTAAATGCTGGAGATACGGTGTATTGTGAGCGCGATCAGAGTATTGTGACACATAAAGGTGAAGTGCACAGAATAGAGAAAGACAACTGAAAAATACCATATGGAGGGAAAAACAATGAAAAAGCTTCGTGTCGGCGTCATCGGCATCGGTGACATCAGCAATGTATATCTGAACAATCTGAAAAAATATGATGCGGTGGAGGTCGTGGCGTGCGCGTCGCGCGGTCTGGAAAAGGCGCAGCGCAAGGCCGCGGAGCACGGCATCCCGAAGGCCTATGCGTCCGGCATGGAGCTGATCGCGGACCCGGACATCGACCTCGTGCTCAACCTGACCACGCCGCAGGCGCACTATGAGTATAACCTCGCCGCGCTCAAGGCCGGCAAGCATGTCTACACGGAAAAGCCGCTCGCCATGACGTTCGCGGAGGGCAAAGAGCTGGTCGAGCTCGCGAAGGAAAAGGGCCTGCTCATCGGCTGCGCCCCGGATACCTTCCTCGGCGGCCGCCTTCAGAACATCCGTGAGCTGATCGACAGCGGCAGGCTCGGCAGGATCACGGGCGGCGGCGCGTGGTTCGTCGGTCACGGCCACGAATTCCATCACCCGGCCCCGGCGTTCTTCTATCAGCCGGGCGCAGGCCCGCTTTACGACATGGGGCCGTATTATGTGACCGCGCTGCTCAGCCTGCTGGGCCCGGTGCGCCGGGTCTGCGCGATGGCGACCCGTGCCGCGCAGACGCGCACCGTGCCGTCCGGCCCGGCAAAGGGAACGGTGCTGCCGGTCGATGTGGACACGCACATCAACGCCATTCTCGAGTTCTGCTCGGGCGCGCAGGTGACGCTGACGTGCAGCTTTGACGTCTGGGACAGCGAGCTTCCGCGCATGGAGCTTTACGGTACCGAGGGTACGGTGCTCATCGACGAAAAGGACCCGATCGCAGGCCCGAACCTGTTCGGCGGCGACACGCTGATGCGCACGCCGGGCGAATACCGCTGGGCCGACCCGGAACGCCGCCCGGAGAATGTAGATACGCCGTGGCCGGTCGTACCAAACTGCCATCCGTTCAACTCGGTCAGCCATGCGGAAAATCCGCGCGGCATCGGTCTGGTCGATCTGGCGTATGCGCTTCAGAACGGCCGCACGCCGCGCGCCTCGGGCGACATGGCGCTGCATTCGCTCGAGGTGATGGAGTGCATCCTGAGGAGCGCCCGCGAGCACGTTTTCTGCGAGACCACGACCACGTTCGAGCAGCCGAAGGCGCTGCCGCTGCATTTCCCGGAGGAAAACTGATACACCATATAAAGAAAACAGCCGCAGGCGTAAGCCTGCGGCTGTTTTCTTTAGTCTATGGACAAATGCTTTTTCAGCGCCGCGACATAGGATACGGCATAACGGCTGAGTACCACGTTTTTCTTGCGGATGAGTCCGATGCGCATGCTGCCGTCCATGTCGAGCGGGCGCGCGATAATGCTCGGGCTGTTGAGCTTTTGGTCGATGATGCCCGAGCTGACCGTGAAGCCGTTCAAGCCGATGACAAGGCTGAACAGCGTGGCGCGGTCGCGCACCTGTATGGTTTTCGGCATATCGAGCATGCTCAGCAGCTCCTCGGAAAAATAGAACGAGTTGCGCTCGCCCTGCTCGAACACAAGGTAGGGGTAGGGGCTCAGCTCATCGAGCGTGATGCGCGCCCTGGCGGCGAGCGGGTGGTCTCTGCTGATGAAAACGTGCGGCTCGGCGGTGAACAGCTCCTCGAACACAAGCTCGTTTTTGCGCAGCAGCTTGGAGAGCACGCTCTCGTTGCTCTCGCACAGGTAGAGCAGACCGAGCTCGCTCCGGCCGGAGGAAACATCGTCGATGATCTCGCCGGTCTGCGTCTCGCGCAGGATGAAGCTGTACCGGTCGGCGTCGTACTGCTGCACCACATCGACAAAGGCGTTGACCGCGAACGAATAATGCTGGCACGACACGCAGAAGCGGGGATCGCGCCGCCGGCCCGCGCCGAAGTGCTCCTGCATGATGTCGGCCTGCTCGAGCAGCATCCGGGCGAACGAGAGCAGCTCTTCGCCCTCGCGCGTGACGGCAACGCCCTTGTTCGAGCGAACGAAGGCGGTCACGCCCATTTCCTTCTCCAGATTGTGGATAGCAGCACTCAGGCTCGGCTGCGAGATGAAAAGCCGTTCGGCCGCGTCGGTGATGCTGCCGCATTCGGCCACGGCGACAAGATAGGCAAGCTGCTGCAATGTCATGAAAAGAGCCTCTTTCTGGCGCGGAGCGCCGGGATATAGCCACATCATACGCTGTCCGGGCACTGATGTCAATGTACGCTTTCGATTTTTTCTGCGGCGTTTTGCAGGAATGTCCCTGTGATGCACAACCGGGCGCGCGGCGAACGGAGCCGGTCTTTTCGTGATTACGCTCTTGCAAAGCGACATGGATGCTGTATAATTTTAGATGGACAGAGCGTACCAAACAGAAAGAAAAAAACTGGCATATCGCATGACCGGGTCGTGCGGATGCAGTCGGGAGGACGAAAATGAGAGGGAAATCTTCCGCTTTGCGCGCAAAAGAGGAATTTCTTGCGCTGTATCATGATGGAGCGTTCGAAGCAGGGACAAAAATACCGTCCGAGTCCAGCATGGCGGAAATGCTCGGCGTAAGCCGGGAGACCTGGCGCAAGGCGCTCGGCCTGCTGCGCGGCGAGGGCGTGCTGTATTCCAGACACGGCTCGGGTACTTATCTTCAGGAGCCGTCGCATCGCATCACGAACGACCTTTCGCAGCTGAAAAGCATGTCTAAGATGATCGCGGAGGCCGGACTGCGCGAGCAGGGCTCGTGCATGACCTGTACGGTCGGCACGGCGCCGGAGGAGGTCTGCCGGTTTTTCGAAGCGCCGAAAACAGCCGAGTTTGTGATCATTCAGCATATCCGCCGCACTGAGAAGGATGTGATCGCGGTCAGTCTGGGGTATCTGCCGGAAAAATACGCCGAAAAGATGCATGGCGCAATCCCGCAGTCGCTGTTTGCCTTCCTCGAGGAGAGTGAGGGGATCTATATCAGCCGCGCGAGCACCGAGCTGTTTATCCCGGCAGAGAATGACCCGCTGTGTGAAATGCTCCGCCTGCGCGAGGGTCAGAGCGCGTTCGGCTTCAGACAGTGTCATTACGACTCGCGCGGCAACCCGACGCTGTATTCGGTCGATTATCTGCGCAGCGACCTGTTTCATTTCACAATCATGAGAATACGGCCGTAAAAACGGCATAAATCAGGCAGCCGAAGCAGAAGGCAAACTGCTTCGGCTTTTTGCTGTCTGTCGGAAACCCTGCGGAGATTTTGTGCGATGTGTATGCGGCTTTGGGCAGGGTGCATCAAGGTGTGCCGGTCTGGTAGGCGCAGGCCGAAGCGAGGTCATGCGCGCGATCTTCGGTCTCGACCCCATTACCTCCAGTTCGGTTTACCTGAACGGTCGGGAAGTCCACATCAAGAACACGCGCGACGCCATCAACCACGGCATCGCAATGGTAAACGAGGACCGCCGCACCTATTCGTCCTCCTTTTCTGCTGCTTGTTAATCTGCACAATGCAGACTGCGTATTTTTCGTTTTTTTTATTGCGTTTCCACTATGAAATGTCTTCCTTATATGCTATACTGAGGTTAGCCATCAAAGGCAGGAAAGAGGTGTTTCGTATGAACGAACAGGAAAAAACCACGATGAACATCATCGAACCGGAGGGGCTGTCGAGCTGTGGGGCGGACAGCGGTACATGGTGCGGTCAGGCGCTCACGCGCGTGCTGATCGGTATGACCCTCACGGGACTGACACTGAATGTGCTGTGTCTGAACTACATTCTCCCGGCGATCGGCATGGTGTTTCTGCTGGTCGGCCTTCGCGCACTGCGCCGGGAAAACGCAGGCTTCAAGGGCGGCTATGTCATCGCCATCCTCCGCACGTTCTACATTACCGTGTGGATGATACTGGATACGACGATCTATGCGGATGTGCTGACGGGGACAACGGCCGCAGTGGTGCTGACGTTGTTTAATCTGGTGATAGTGCTGGCGCAGGTGGTCTGCCTGTGGAGCGGCCTGAAGGCGCTGCGGCAGAAGGCAGGCTTTGAGGCGAAATGCGGTGCGGCCGCCGCGCTGATCGTATGGAATGTCGTGCTGTGCGCGCTCGGTGTGATGAACTGGAGCGGCTGGATTGTGTTCGGCATCATCATGATTGTCCTGTACATTATCATCATGCGCAGGCTGTTCGCGCTCGCAGGCGAGCTGGATAACGCAGGCTGCACGATCACGCCCGTTCCGGTCAGGGTAAAGGACTGGCAGCTCGTGCTGTCGCTCGCCGTGCTCCTCGCGGCAGGCATGGTCTGCGGCTATGCGTTCGGCGGCAGCTATCCGATGGAGTGGACGCCGCTCGATAATTCGGCGCAGGCCGAGGTGCAGAGCACAAAGGCGAAGCTGCTCGAACTCGGCTTTCCCGAGGCGGTGCTGAACGACCTCAGTGCGGAGGACATCGCCTCGTGCGAGGGCGCGACGCAGATTTTGAGCCGCACGGAGGACAAGCCGGTGAACGACGGCAGGGAAGTGACGACGCAGACCGGCGAAAACAGCTATCGAATCGACACGGTGTACGATGCGAAGGAGCTGCGCCTGACCGGCGTGGCGGTCCGCGTGAAGCAGACCGACGGCACGGAAAGATGGATCATCTTCCATCACTTCCTCTGGACGCAGCCGATGAACTACTGCGGCACCGAGGCAGTTCAGCTGTGGCCGAGCGGGCAGAGTGACTGGTGGCCGGATGGTGACGCGACCGGCCGCGTGCTGTGCGAAAGGGACGGTCAGACGCTTACGGCGGCGTATCACTCGCTCGGCACGCAGGACACCTTCACGACCGACTTTTTCGGCAATTCGCAGAGCAGCAGCAACTTGACCGGCACGTTCTCCATGCCGCGCGGCAGCGAAAATCAGCGCGGCTACGTCTGCTTCCCGATACAGACCGCGCAGGAGGATACCTTTGTCAACAGCTGGGTCAACTACACGCATCAGAACACCTGGGCGCAGTACCCGGCGCGGACTGCGGGGGACAGCATGTGGAGCAGCAGCGCGTTCAAGACCGTCCAGTTCGCGCTTCAGTTCGACGCGGCAGAGGGCAGAATGGTGTACTGATCACGGTAATTTGATACAAAAGCAGGGCGTTTCCGAAGAAGGGAACGCCCTGCTGGTTTTCGAGACAGTCTTTTTACCATTCATCCATATCGCTGAAGATTTCCCCCTCCATGGCGGAGATCTCGGCGGCAGGGATGACGGTGCCGTCCTGCATGATGATGCGCCGGGCGGCAGGGTCGAGCTTGCGCACAACGCCGGTCACGGTCAGATACGCGCCGCCCTCCTTGCGCTCGTCGGGTCTGAAATAGGTGATGCTGACGGTCGGACGGCTGTCGAGCGTATCCATCAGACGGCGGTACCGGCGGTTGAGCATCTCGATCGTGCCCTCGTCGAGCTCGATCTTCCGCTCGGTCAGACGCTGCGTTTCGCGGATGGTATCGGCGTAGCCGGAGAGCGCCGCGAAGGGCGCGAACTGAAACGCGCGGTCGGACAGCGGCATCCGCGGATGGCTGCGCGAAACATGATGCGGATGGTCGATGATGTCATCGTATTTCGGGTTGTAGGCCATAAGACACCTGCTTTCTTCTCGGGCACGCGGAACAGGCTGCGGTCATTCCTGCGCCGCTCGACTGACTTCGGCGCCGCTGCTCTGCCCGCCGAGGCTTTTCCAGCCGTAGCGGAAGATCGAGAGGAGGATGGAGGCTTCGGTCGCGATCTCGTCCAGAATGCCGGCCCACGAGCCGATGATGATGTCGTATGCGATCCAGAGCGGCGAGTTGATGAACATGCCGACCGAGCGGATGGTGCGGGCGTTATAGGTGTAGCCACCGATGGTCGTGGCGATGTTCGCCGCGACAGGGAGGACGGACAGCCATCCCGACCAGGTGAAAACAAGGGCGAGGATCTGGAGCACGCAGATGACCGCGCCCATGGCGCGGCTGCGCAGGAAATCGTATCTGCTGCTCAGACAGAAGGAGCGGAAGGTGTTGATCAGATAGCTGACGGCGCCGGTAGCTGCGCCGAGCAGGAACAGATGGGCGGTGTAGCAGAGATAGGACAGAAACTGCACGCGAAACAGCTGCCTGTTGTCCCGGCACTGATAGGACGCGAAGAACAGCGCGGTCCCGAACAGTCCGACGAGCTGTGCAAACATAAAAAAGGTTCTCGCTTTCTTTGGTGATCGAGTACATGAAAATGCGCTGCATTTATCGTATCATATTGCAGAAATTATTGCAAGTTTGCGGCGCTGCGGCGCAGAACAGGCCGCATATGCCGCAGCTTTAATTGTGCGGTGTTGCCTTAGGCCTTGTGGCCGCCGATCTGGCTGTTGCGGTCGCGCGCCGTCGCGCCCTCCTCGAGGTTCATGCCCTTGAGGAGGGCATTTTTGCCGAACTTTTTCTTGATGGCGAGGGCGGCCTGCTGGAGCTTTCGCTCGCGCGCAAGCGCTTCCTCCTCCTTCCGGCGCTTTTCCTCCTCGGCGGCGTAGTCGGTGAACAGGTCGAGCTGCTCACAGTCATTCCGGCGCGGCGCGTCGTTCTCGAACAGCACGCGGTTCGCGACGAGATACATACGCCGGATGAGCAGCTCGGGGTCGACAATGCGGTCGAACAGGGCGGAGGCTGCCTCCATGATCTGATGCGTGGAGGCGGTGTAGCCGTCGAGATTGATCGAGCCGTGCGCCTGTCTGGGCAGCGTGCGGCCGTAGCGGTCGACCTCGGTCTTGCCGTGATAGCGCCGACGGCGCGCCGGGTCGGTCAGATTTTCGATGTCGTAGCCGACGGTGAGCACGATCTGGTCGGTGACGAGCCGCTTGTCCACCAGATCGAGCACGAGCAGGTCGGCCATCTCGCGCAGCACGAGCCGCGCCTTGTCCGCAGGGTAGGGGCAGGTGAGCACCTGCCCGGAGCTGATGCTCTTGAGCGAGGGCGGCAGCTTTTTGATGGCCTCGATGGTGCACGGCTCCCAGCCCCAGGCGTGGTCGATGAGCAGCTCGGCATTTTTGCCGAACAGGCGGTACAGCAGCTCCTCGTCGCGCTCCGAGCAGAGCGCGACGTCGCCCATGGTGAACATGCCGTGCTGCTCGAGCTTTTTCGCGTAGCCGCGCCCCACACGCCAGAAATCAGTGATGGGCTGATGAGACCACAGTCTGCGGCGGAAGCTCATTTCGTCGAGCGCGGCAATGCGCACGCCGTTGCGGTCGGCCGGGATGTGCTTGGCCACGATGTCCATCGCCACCTTGCACAGGAACAGATTGGTGCCGATGCCGGCTGTCGCGGTGATGCCGGTCGTGTTCAGCACATCGAGGATGATCTTCATGGCGAGCTCATGCGCGGTCAGACCGTAGGTGTTCAGATAGCCGGTCACATCCATGAACACCTCGTCGATGGAGTAGACGACGATGTCCTCGGGCGCGACGTATTTCATATAGATGGAGTAAATGCGGTTGCTGTACTCCATGTAATACGCCATGCGCGGCGGTGCGATGATGAAATCGACGGCGAGGGAGGGGTTGCTCTGCAGTTCGGAGAAGGAGAACGACGAGCCGGAGAGCTGATGCCCCGGAGCATCGTGGCGGCGGCCGATATTCGCTTCCCTGACGCGCTGGCGCACCTCGAACAGCCGTCCGCGGCCGGAAATGCCGTAGCTTTTGAGCGACGGTGTGACGGCGAGACAGATGGTCTTGTCCGTGCGGCGCTCGTCCGCGACGACAAGGTTGGTGTCGAGCGGGTCGAGCCCTCTTTCGCGGCACTCCACAGAGGCGTAGAAGGATTTCAGGTCGATGGCAAGATAAGTGTGAGCGGACACGTTCGCAGCCTCCTTTCGGATGTAATAACAGCAGGATTACCGTGCGCCGTTACACCAGATATTATACGCTTTGTCAACAAACTGCTGTTCGGACATCTCGGTAAACGACTCGAGTGTTTTGCCAATGCTCCATGTATACTCAGGGCAGCACCGGTATTCATTGGTGGAAAGCTCCACAAAGCGCTCTACGCACATATAAACACGGTCGCTGCGCCAGAATACAAGGCATTTATAGGTTTTTACAAGATCATCCGTATCCCATGGATATGTTTTTTCCTTTGTGATACAGGCGATCACATCATCACGGATAACAGGATACCAGTCATCATAATAATCACGCGACGCATTGCGCTTTCGCATCGCAGCAGCTATGGCACGCTGACGTTTGGCATACAGATGACGGATGACGAGCTTTGCGGCGAGCAGGATGACCAGCAGGACCAGCACGCAGGCGCCGCAGACTAAGAGCTGCGTGTACCACGGCGCGGAATACAGCGCGTACAGACCGGGACGGGCGCGGCAGTCTGCACAGGTGTAAATGCTGTAGCCGAGGAAAACGCCGATGAGCGAGAACATCAGAATGGTCAGCAGGCGGTTGACTTTTTGCAGCATGGAAATCCCTCCGTTTCGTCAGAACAGGTCGAGCGTGTTGTCCAGATAGATCTCCTCGCGGACGTTCAGCTGATATTCGGGCCGGGTCATGTAGTGCAGCAGAAATTCGAGAACGAGCGCGCTGCCGAGGCTGCGGCCCTCGATCTTGAACTGCGAAAAGCCCATCGGGAGATAGATGTCCTCGATGTCGCGCACGCCGATAAACCCCGGATTTTTCATCGCCTTCGAGAAGCGGTAGCCGCCGTCTGCGTCCGGTGCGGCGCAGCGATGCTCCGGGCAGACCTCGCCGAGGTTCATGCGGCTGACGGTCTCGTAGCAGCGCTTCCGGTCGGTGCAGCCGAACCAGCAGCACTCGTTGCACAGAAATTCGACCTTGTCCTTCTGCGCCTGCGTGAGGGCAGAAAGTGCGTCAAACTGCCGGTTCAAGCGAAAATCCGGCACGACATAACGGAAATCCGTGCGATCGAGCTCGCTTTTGAGCTCGCGGAAATCGGTGAGCACCTTGGTGGTCGAGGACACGAAGTAAAGACCCGGCCAGCGCTGCGCCAGATACTCGAGCAGCAGGTCGGAGTGGACGATGACGCCGTTCTGCACGCCGCCGCTCTCCGCGAACAGGCGGCACAGCGCATTGCATTTCCGGTCGGACAGGTGCTCCTCGCGGAGCAGGGAATTGCTGAACGTCAGACGCGCGGAGATGCCGTATTCCTGCATGAGCGCGAGCACATCGCGCGGCGAAGCCTCTCCGAACCCGGCGCGGCCGCCGCCCCAGAGACAGTCCGCAGGGGCGCCGTAGATCGAGCCGATTTCGCACCAGTCGTAGAAGTATTCCCGGTGCTCGCGGAACAGCGGCAGGAATACGCGGTACAGCTCGTAGAACTCGAACAGGCCGGGCAGATGAAAATATGCGGTATTCACAGCGGCCACCTCACTTCAGAAAGTCGCAGCGGTGCTCGGGCTGACGGAAGCGGCGGCCCTGCCGGTTGAGCTCGGCGGTCTTGAGCGCGACAAGGTTGATGTCCGAGTGCATCAGCTGTGCGATCTGCGCGACGTCGCAGCCGCGCATGATATACTCGAGGATTTCCTCGTCGGGCAGCGCGACCTGTGCGGCGAACATGTTGGCCTCGTATTCCATCGCGCGGTCGGCCATGTTGAAAAGGTTGAATTCCTGAAAGCCGCCGACGGCGATGGCGGCGCTGCGGTGCAGCTGGTCGTGGCCGATCTCGTGCAGAAGGACGATATTGTGCATGACCGGATGCAGGTCCTGCTTGATGAAGATATAGCGGTTGCGCTCGATGACCTTGTATACGCCCTTCTGATGCTTAAAGGCGCGCGGCATGACGATGAGGCCGAGTGCCTCGGCCAGATGGTCGGCGTTTCGCGTGCCGTATTTCCGGACCAGCCGGTCGGCGGTGCGGACGGCCTCGTTATGGTTTTTCAGCAAGTGACTCACCCCGCTTCAAGGCTGCTGCTGATATTTTTTCGGCGTATATTTCTTGTTGCGCCGCTTGGCGTCGACATAGGCCTCCTGAATGGCGAGCATAAGCTCGTCCATGTCCTCCTCGGCCATCTCGCCGCCGGCGAACAGACCGGTCAGCTCGCCGACGAGCTTTTCCGCGCCGACGCGGCCGCGATAGCCGAATTCCTTTCCGGCCATCGAAACGAAATCGTCGTTCTCGTTGTGCAGGTAGTCCGCGCTCGTGCCGAGGATCTCGGCGAGCACGCCGTAGACCCTGCGGTCCTGCGGATAAGTAGTGCCTTTTTCGTAATTTGTAATGGTTTTCAGTCCCAGACCGGCGCGCTTCGCCAGCTCCGCCTGTGTCAGATGGCTGTCCTTGCGCAGCTTTCGGAGCTTTTCGCCAAACCTCATCGTGCTGCCTCCTTATTTTGTAATGCGTAAACGGATTGCATGAATGCTCGAAATTTCCATTGACATGCGTAAAACAAATGCGTATAATAAAAGCGTAAACTGTTTACGCATTTATCATACAATAAATTGCGCATCTCGTCAAGAGAGAGCGCGGCAGCAGCACATCGGAGGTGGCAGTATGGCTGAAAGATACACCAAAACCTATGTTTCCGTCAACGTGGATATTGATGAGGACGGCACGATGCTTCCGCGCCTGATCCGGTGGATGAACGGGCGCGTGTTCGCGATCGAGCAGCTCGGGTATAAATGCCGCGCGTCCTCGGCGAAGGTGGGCGGCGGCGGCATCCGCTATACCGTCCGGATAAACGGCCGGGAGACCTACCTGTTTCAAGAGGGCAGCCGGTGGTTCGTGGAGGCCAGGGCATAAATCGAGGCCCCGCCATACAGGCGGGGCCTCGATTTATGCAGTTTCTCGACAGCCTTTTATCCGCCGAGGCCGATGGGAGAGAATACGGTGTACATCGCGGCGAGCAGGAACGGCGCGATGACGATGGACGCGAGGCAGAGCACGATGCCGCGATTGAAATACTTCGGGATGAAGAACAGCGCCATCAGCGTCAGCCGGCGCAGAAGAATGAGCCTTGCATATGTCCGACGGGTGAGGAAAATCAAATCGGCTGGCCGTTCTTGTATTGCTTGCATTATACCTGATATGCAGAAAATGTCGAGCGTAACGTTATGCCGCCAGCACACAAAAGAGCGGTCGAAATATCTGTCCTTCTTGTAATGCGCTGCCGGTTCCTGTATAATAACGGGTAGAAAAAACGCGGAAGGGGGGCGGCCGGCATGATCTCGGACGAGACCGCATACCGACGGTATCTGAACGGCGAGGAGCAGGCCGCCGATCTGCTCGTGGAACGGTACGGCGACGCGCTGACGCTGTACATCAATGCGCGCATCCGGGATGCGCACGAGGCGGAGGATCTGATGATCGAGGCGTTTTCGCTGATCTTCGCAAAGGAGCGCCCGATCACCGGAACCGGCAGCTTCAAGGCGTATCTGTACAAAACCGCCCGAAATCTTGCCCTGCGGCACAGCCGAAAGCACCGCATCCCCTTTCTGCACATGGACGATCTGGACTTTGAGCCGCAGAGTGAGCTGCTGAGCGATGCCGCGCTCATCCAAAGCGAGCGCAAGAGCCATCTCTACGCCGCGCTCGAACAGCTCAAAGCGGAATACCGCGAAGCGCTCTATCTCGTATATTTCGAGAGCATGTCCTATCGCGAGGCGGCCTCGGTCATGCGAAAGACCGAGCAGCAGATCACCAGTCTGGTCTATCGCGGCAAGCAGAATCTGAAAACCATTCTCGAACGGGAGGGATTTGTATATGCGGACGAATAGGGAACGCGCCCGTCTGGTGCATGAGAGAACCGCGGCGCTCCGGCGCGAAATGCGCGCGAGACGGCGCCGCCGTCTGAACGCAGTCTGCATGGCGGCCTGCCTGCTGCTCGTTACCGGCATCGGCGCGCTCATGCCCATGCTGATGGAAAATGTCTCGAGCGGCGGCGTCAGCCATGCGTCGGGCACGGCCAGTCTGATCGCGGAAAACGGGGCGCTCGGCTGCATTCTGGTGGGGCTGTTCGCCTTTCTGCTCGGCGTCTGCGTGACCGTGCTGCTGTACCGGCTGCGCGGCGCGGACGAACGCCGCCGTCAGGATGAGCCGGATGATGAGGACTGAACCGGACGAAAAATTTTTATCGGCATTGTGCGGCAAGCAAGTTAGCGTAATCTAACTTGCTTGCCGCAAATTTTGTACTTTGTGTGTCGTTTGCGTGACAGGTCTGTTGACTGCTGTAAGATACAGGAGTTGACAACGCAAAGGACATATGGTATTTTATTAGCGCTTTGAGTTAGCGCGCGTTAACTTTAACCGCATAATCTGCCCGCAGAGCGCTTCTGCGCAGGCATGCGGTACTGCCTTCCATCCTTTCCGACGGGAAAGGACATTTTTTGCTGAAACGGTTAGCCTTAGGTAACTGTAACTGATAAGGAGGATATGACCCTTGAAGAAGAAACAAACCCTCGCTCTGCTGCTGGCCGGCGCGATGCTCGTACCGAACGCATTCGCCGCGTCCCCCGAGGATTTTCACGATTTTCCGACCGACTGGTCCGCCGCCGGTCTGCGCAGCGCCGTCCAGAACGGTCTGCTGAACGGCTCAAACGGCGAGATCAATGGAAACGGTCTGCTGACGCGCGCCCAGCTCGCGGCGATCGTTAATCGCGCCTTCGGCGCGGACAAAGCCGCTGACCTCTCCGGATTTACCGATGTCCGGCCGGACGCATGGTACCACAATGATATGGCGGTCTCTGTCGCGATGGGCGCGTTCCAGGGCGCGAACGGAAAGCTGAACCCGGAGTCTCCCATCACTCGTGAGGAAGCCTTTGCCGTACTGGCGCGCGCCTTCGGTCTGGACGGCGACGCTTCCGCGCTGTCGGACTACACCGACGGCGGCAGCGTTTCCCCGTGGGCAAAAAGCGCGGTCTCCGCGCTGATCGACAGCGGCTTCGTCAACGGCGCGAACGGCAGACTCAATCCCCGGAGCAGCATCACCCGTGCGGAATTCGCCAAGGTCATCAGCGGCATGGCGAGCACGTTCGCGGATAACGGCCTGTCCGATACCGTAGACGGCAACGTCATCGTGCGCAGCAGCGGCGCGTCTCTCGCCGGCAAGACCATCAACGGCGACCTCATCCTCGCAGACGGCGCAGCACAGGCTGACCTGACGAACGTCACCGTCACCGGACGCATCCTGATCCGCGGCGGCGCGGACGGCGTGATCTTCGGGAACACGAGCGCAGGCAGGGGCATCATTGTGCACAGCGATGTTTCGATCGCAGGCACGGCGGACAGCATCACGGTCGCCGGCGCGGCTGCCGTTACCGTGCAGAGCGGCGCGTCTGTCGGCTCCATCACGGTAAACGCAGAGAACGCGAAGATCACCGGCGCCGGCAGGGTCGGTGAGGTCAGGGCGAACGCCGATAACGTGAGCGTTTCCACCTCCGGCACCCGCGTTTCGGCGTCCGAGGACGTTTCCGGCGTGCAGGCCGGCAGCAAGACCGTTGCGGCAGGCAAGACCGAGACGGTTTCGCAGACTTCGGGCGGCTCGTCCTCGGGCGGCTCGTCCTCCGGCGGAGGCTCGTCCTCGGGCGGCGGTTCGTCCTCGGGCGGTTCCTCGAATGGCGGCTCGTCCAATGGCGGCGGCAGTTCTTCGAATAACGATCAGAACGTAAACGCCGAGATCGCGGACGCCAAGGTCGTCACCACCGATGCCGGCGCTTACCTTGCGCTTTCGTTCAAGGACGGCTTCAAGGCGGACGCCACCACTGTAACGGTCGACGGCGCGGATGTGACGGCGGCGGTCTCCAAAGTAACGGACGACGGCGCGGTCTCCAAGCTGCCGCTGACGGCGAAGCCGGGCTCGGTCACGCTGACCTCCGGCGGCAGGACCCAGACGATCTCTCTCGGCACGGCGCAGGCGAACGCCGTCTACACCGGCGAGGACTACCTGCCGGACTACTTCATCAAGCACGGCCCGCTCGCCATGTGGGATTATTACCTGACCAACTACGACGACGCAGGCAGCGTCCGCGTCCTGCCCGCCAAGACGACCTTCGGCACCTCTGCTGTCCGAAGCGAGCACCCGAGCTATTCCGAGCCGCTCGTTCTGGACGAGGACGGCAAGGGCAATGTAGTTGTCATGTTCAACTATAATACCGCGGAAGAAAAGGCGTGGTTCGACAGCATTGCGGCCTTCAACGAGGATAACACGGAAGGCGCGGTGCAGCTGGTCGCATACGATCAGGAAAAGAACACATGGAACCGCAACCTTCAGTTCACCAAGGGCTTTGACGATCACCATGGCAATAAGGTCGCGACGCTGACCATTCCGTTCGGTCAGAGCAATTTCCGCTCGAACGGCCGCTATTTCGTCCGTGTGACCTCCGCGAACGCACAGGGCGTCAAGTCCTCCGCACTCGCGTCCATCCACGTGCAGAATCATGACACGCCGAAGCTCAGGATCAAGGAGCCGCCGACCTCGGGCAGGAACCTGCACTTTGCTGTCAGCAATCTGGTCTACGGCATCACCGACCCGATCGAAAAGGTCACGCTGACCGACCCGACCGGAAAAACCACCGCGCTTGAGAAGATCACCGACTACTACCTGTTCAGTCAGGATCTGTTCGTGCTGTACAACGACACCAATGCTGAAAGCGGCGCGAGCGACCATCTGAAGTATCAGGGCGAGTACACGCTGACCATTCAGGCGAACGGCTTTAAGACCTTCTCCTGCACCTTCAACGTCAAGGAGGGCGCGCAGCCCGCTCAGCTCAAGGCAGTCACCTATGACGCCGTCAGCCGTGCAACCGGCAGCACTTCCTCGGGCAGCGGCAGCAGCGACAGCTCGGGCGGCTACGCCGTCTCGACCGATTTCCTGTTCGACAGCGACCTTGTCGCGAATGCCTGCGTGCTGAACAAGCTCGGCCGCGATACCGCGGACTCCGCCGCCGTCCTCGAATACTGGAATTACAGCGCATCCACGCTCGACTCGGTATTCAACAAGGGCGATACCATGTATTATGACGGCACGGACTACATCGACGCGACGAACAAGGCGCTCTGGGTTCCGTTCTCCGAGTTCGTCAAGACCGCCGAGGCAGGCGTTTACCCGCCGCACGCCACAAAGGCAGTCCTTGAGGACGGTCTGCTCGGCGACATTCAGGACAGCACCGTATCCGGCCGACTGGATTACATCGTACCGACCGTTTCCGGCAATCAGCAGGGCAGTGACGCTGTGCTGACCTTCGAAAACGACACGGACTACCTCGGCAAAATCTCCGCGCTTTATCTGAACGGCGACTGGCGCGAGCTGGACGAGAAGTATTATTCCATCAAGGGCAACGTCATCACCCTCAGCAAGGACCTGTTGCATGTCGGCGAGAACGCACTCAAGATCGTATCGAACGGCTATAAGACGCAGACAGTCGAGTTTACTTACGGCAAGGTGAACGAGGAAAATCTCTCGCTCTCGGCAGAGGTCAATAAGGACGCGCAGACCGTTACCCTGACCGTCAACGGCTCGAATGGCGATTTTCTGAAAAATCTGACATCCGTAAAGCTCGGCGAAGATACGGTTTACGGCAAGGGCGTTGAGGGCAGCGACGCGGTTTACTATGTTCTGGGCGCGGACAACAAGACCATTTCGCTCTATAACGTCAAGCCGGGCAGCTATCAGCTCACCCTGTCAGCAAAGTATTACGAGGATTTGACGGCGGAGTTTACGATGAAAAAAGTAGATACGCCTGATACCAAGACTGCACCGGAAATTTCCTCGTATGAGCAGAAAAGCATTTCTGATTTCGTCGGAACGCAGTATCCGGTTTATCGCTTCAGCTTCAACGGACTGAACGCCACCGACCTGAAAGGGTATCTGAATGCAGTAACCTCGGTTAAGGTAAACAAAACCACGCTGACCAAGAACACCAGCAGTTTCAGCTTCGACGAGAAGGAATTCCGTCTGTATTCCACCGGCAGCGAGAACGGCGGCGCTATGTACGATTATGACAGGCTCGACCTCTTTGCCTCTCTGTTCAAGCAGCCCGGTACCTACACCATCACGCTTACCGCACCGGACTATGCTGATGTTTCCTATGAACTGACAGTCAGCGGTTCGACTGAACCCACCGAGCCGACTGACCCGACTGAGCCGGGCGAGAGCGAAGTAAAGGTTCCGACCGAACTGCCGGCGATTACCAAAGGCAGCAACGCATATTGTACGCTCACATTTTCCAATGCAGAAAAGTGGCTGGCGCAGAGTTTAACTGTTACTGTAAATGATGTGGCATATGACAAAACCGGCTCTATCTATAACCTTGATAACGGCGGAGCGTATTATATCGAAAAGAACAACATTTCTCTGAAGATTCCGTACGAATCGTTTGATTCCAAGACGAGTATGCTTGTAATCTCCGATGGTACTTCGACTATTAACTTTACCGTTACAGTGCCGGGGTCTTTCAGCTTTGGTGCTGAACCGACCATCGCATTTACCAAGTAAACACCGCTCCAAAGGAAGCCCCTCGCGGGCTTCTTTTCTTTACGATAGGGAAATACTGCCGCAGTTTTCATTGTGCGGTGCTGCCATAGATATAATACACTCCCCCTTATTGACAACCGCACGCTCTGTCCCGTATAATAAAGTAGTCGAAAAAAGGGAGGCGCACGGATATGCGGCACGAATACACATCATGCGGACACCCGCCCGTTTCCCCGAACAGACCTGTATGACCAAGGACCCCCTGCCCCCCAAACGGCAGCCGGTCCTTTTTTGTGGGAGGAAAATGAAATGATCGAAAACTGGAACGACGTCCACATTGTCCCGGAATTCTGCGACCAGGGCGTGGACTGCTACCGCCTCGAGGGCGGCAGCTTTCTCAACGAGTACTACATCGTTTCCGAGGCGGAGACGCGCAAGCTGATGAACCATCCCGAGGTCGTCGGCTACGAGGTCTATGCCTCGCTCGTCACCGCGACCTCGCAGATGATGTACTACCTCAAGGAGCAGAAGAAAATCACGTCCGCCAACATTCTCTCCATCCTGCGCGGCGCGCTCAACTATCCGCTCGAGGAGAGCTGCTACAAGGAGCACATCCGCGTGCACGACATCAGCTTCATGTCCAGCGAGCGCGTGTTCGGCGAGAACGACGAGATGTCGCTCGACATCAAATACTGCAAGCTGACCATGGTGCCCAACAGCACGCTCATGATCGGCGACATCATCGCCTCGGGCGAAACGCTCGTGCAGTGCCTGCGCTACGTCACCGACTACTACCGCAGACAGGGCGCGCAGCTGCGCAACATCGTGCTGTTCACCATCGGCGGCACGCAGGGCATCGAGATCCTCGAAAAACTGACCCGCGAGATCCGCACCTACTGGCCGGACTTCGAGGGCTTCATCACCGTGTACTACGAGGGCGTGTTCAGCTGCTACGAGGAGGGCGACAAGGGCGTTTCCGGCATCAACCGCGCGCTCATCGACTTCTACTGGAAGGGCGGCATCATCGCCCCGGCGTTCCGCCGCGAGACGCTTTCCATGCAGAACCCGCTGTTCGAAAAGTGCACGATCTATGACGGCGGCGCGCGCCGCTACGAGATCCATGAGCACATCGACGAGGTGCTCGAATTCTGGAACGGCATTCTCGAGCGTGCGGATAAGATCGACAAGCAGGCGCTGCTCGAGGAAAAGCTCGGCCACGCTCTGCCGATCTCCTACGAGGACTGGGTCAGGGACTGCCACTACGGAAAGCTCGATGAAAAGCTGACGCGCTGGCTGTATCAGCAGGAGCGCGGCTTCGTCGAGAGCCTGCGCGGCATCTCGCTCGAGCAGATCGCCCTTCAGCGCATCGAGGAGTTCACCTCGACGCTCAAAAAGTACATCCTGTAACAGATTCACAGCAAAAGATTGGACGGTAATCAATGAAAAAAGAACAAACGACGGTAGATATCGATTTTGCGGAGGCGGCGGTGCCGCAGTACGCGCGCCGCGGTATCGTGACCATGTTCATGATCATGCTCGGCTTCACCTTTTTCTCGGCGAGCATGTGGGTCGGTCAGGAGCTGGCCGACGGTCTGGATTTCGGCGGCTTTCTCGTCTCGCTCATCATCGGCGGCCTCATCCTCAGCCTGTACACCGGCCTGCTCGGCTACGTCGGCGCGGAGACCGGCATGAGTCTTGATCTGCTCGCGCGCAAGGCCTTCGGCAGCAAGGGCTCGTATCTGCCCTCGGCGATGATCTCCTTCACACAGATCGGCTGGTTCGGCGTCGGCATCGCCATGTTCGCCATTCCGGTCGCAAACGAGCTGCTCGGCGGCAGCACCGCGGCGGAATGGGCGCTCGTCATCATCGCCGGCGCGTGCATGACCGCTTCGGCGTACTTCGGCATCAAGTCGCTGACGCTCATCAGCTACATCGCGGTTCCGCTCGTCGCCATTCTCGGCACGATCGCCATGGTCATGGCGGTCTCGCGCGGCGACGGCACGATCATCGACCAGTTCGCGAAATCCAGCGGCACGCTGACCGTCATCGGCGGCGCGGGTCTGGTCATCGGCTCGTTTGTCTCCGGCGGCACGGCGACCCCGAATTTCTCCCGTTTTGCGCGAAACGGCAGGATCGGCGCCATCACGACCGTCATCGCCTTTTTCATCGGCAACTCGCTGATGTTCTTCTTCGGCGCGATCTCCTCGGTCTACGTCGGCGGCAACGACATTTTCGAGGTCATGATCAACCTCGGTCTGTTCTATCTGGCTATTCTGGTGCTCGGCCTCAATATCTGGACGACCAACGACAACGCGCTCTACTCGGCCGGTCTGGGTCTCGCGAACATCTTCGGTCAGAAGAAAAAGCCGATGGTCCTCATCTCCGGCATCGTCGGCACGGCGCTCGCCGTCTGGCTGTACTGGAACTTCTGCGGCTGGCTGAATATTCTGAACTGCACGCTGCCCCCGGTCGGCATCATCCTCGTCATGAGCTTCTTTATGGACCGCGAGAAGTACCGGGACGTCGAAGTTACCGAGACGGTCAACTGGTATGCGGTCGCAGGCGTCATCCTGGGCGCCGTGGTTGCAAATGTTGTGTCCTGGGGCATCGCCTCCATCAACGGCATGATCGTAGCCGCTGTCTGCGACCTGATCGGCCACGCCCGGAAAAACAGATAATCTCGTATTCGGGATGATCTGCATCCTGTCTGCGCGGATCGATAAGGAAAACAGAAACCGGAGCATAGCTCACTTTTCTGTTTGATACAGCAAAGCCCCCGTTCACGAGAACGGGGGCTTTGAGATTGTCGACAAACTTCGTTCTTCCGACAATCCGTGTTTTGCCTTCGCAGAACACGGATGTTCGAAAACCGAGGTGCACGCCCACGGTTTGCGTTTTATTCCTCGGCAAGCTCCCGGACGGCGGAAACGGCAGCGTCCGCTTCCTCCTCCGTATTAAAAAAGGAAAAGCTGAACCGCACCGCGCCCTGCTGTACCGTGCCGAGCGCCTCGTGCATACGCGGCGCACAGTGCGCTCCGGCCCGTGTCGCGATGCCGTAGTCCTCGGCCAGAATATCCGCGATCTCGGCCGAGTCGTAATCCCGGATGTTGAGCGTCACGATCGCAGCGCGCTCCGGCGCGGTAAAATCACCGTAGACCGTCACGCCGGGAATGCTGCGAACGCCCTCATAAAACCGGCGCATCAGCTGCCGCTCCCGTGCGCCGATGGACTCCGCGCCCTGCCGCAGGATAAAATCGAGCGCCGCGTGCAGTCCGGCAAGGCCGTGACCGTTGAGCGTTCCGGCTTCGAGCCGCGCCGGATATTCCTTCGGCTGTTCCCGGTCGTAGGAGTGCACGCCCGTGCCGCCGCGCAGCAGCGGCCGCAGCTCCACGCCCGGCCGGATGCACAGGCCGCCGGTGCCCTGCGGCCCCATCAGACCCTTGTGGCCGGTAAAGCAGAGCACATCAATGCCCATTTTCTGCATATCGATCAGCGCCGCCCCGGCGGTCTGCGAGGCGTCGATCACCAGAAGCGCGCCGTGCGCGTGCGCCATCGCGCCGATCCGGGCAATATCGAGCATATTTCCGGTCAGATTGGAGGCGTGAGTGCAGACGATCGCCTTTGTGTTCGGGCGGAACAGCGCCTCCATGTCCTCGTATCGGATGTTTCCGCGGCGATCCGCGCGAACAAAATCGACCGCCGCACCGCGCGTCTGCATATCGTACAGCGGGCGCAGCACGGAATTATGCTCGAGATCGGTCGAAATGACGTGATCGCCCGCCGAAATCAGTCCGTAGACCGCGATATTCAGCGCCTCAGTCGAGTTTGCCGTGAAAACGACATGGTCCGCGCGCGGACAGCCGAACAGCTCCGCCAGTCTGCTCCGCGTCTCGAATACCATGCGCGACGCAGACAGCGACGCGCCGTGCGCGCCCCGCGCGGCATTCCCGGCGGTCAGTATCGCGTTTTTCACCGCCTCGGCAACCTCCGGCGGCTTGTGCAGCGTTGTCGCCGCATTATCCAGATAGATCATGTCTGTCTCCATTTGTCAGCCGTACATTTGGACGACCGCGTCCGTTTCGTAGCCGCAGCCTGCCTGCGCCAGAGCCGCAAGGAGCTGCGGCCTTTCGTCGACCTCCGCCTTCCATGCGAGACCGCAGCCGGCGCTGACCTGCGACGGGATGGGGATCATGCGCCCGGGCAGGCCGCTGTTCGTAAACAGCGCCTCTGCGGCAAGCGCCTGCTCGGTCGAGGAAAACGCGATCACGAGCACCGGCCTTCTGCGCCGCATCACGGACGAAGGACCAGATCGGCCTGCATCTGCTTTTCGGTGATAACGTACATATTGGTAACGCCGCCGACCTGAAGCCGGTCGGTCAGGCCGTAGTGGCTCAGGCAGGTGCCGCAGGTCAGGATCTCGACGCCGAGCGCGGCGAGATTTTTCAGATCCTCGAGCGACGGCGAGCCCTCGCAGGTAACGCGCGCGCCGCCGTTGTAGAACAGGAGGGTCGACGGCAGCTTTTCCTGCTGGGTGAGTGCGAACAGGAAGCCCTTGAGCAGGATGCGGCCCAGCTCGTCGTCGCCCTCGCCCATGTGGTCGGCGGAAATGACAACGACGGTCTTTTTCTGCGCGGCCGGTACGGTGCAGGAAATTTCCTCGTCTCCGCTCTCTGCGACCGCGCCCTCGGTCGTGATGGTCACGCAGAACTCCTTTTCGCCGCGCTTTTCGGTCCGGATGGCGCAGCCCTTGCTCTCCGCAAGGCGCGTCAGATTCTGCACCGCGATCTCGTTGTCCACGAGCGTCTGCACCGTGCCGGCGCCGTTCAGCTCCTGCAGCGCGTGCAGTGTTTTTACGACCGGGATCGGGCATGCCTCGCCCATCGCATTTACCTCAATCATCAAACTTCCTCCTTCGGGATATTCTGCTGTTATTATAGCACGACAGTGCGCCCTTTTTCAATCGTTCTCCATATTGCGCAGGAGACAGCCGGGAAGCGGCGTTTTTCTGTCCTTCGGGAGATCCGCCGCAAAAAACGCTTGCGTTTCCGCGTGTTTGCGGTATGATGGAAGTATAATATCCATCCGATCTGCCGCAGTACAAAAGGAGATACAGCCGAAAATGGAGCACTACACAAAAATCGACATGGCGACCTGGCCGCGCCGTGAGCACTACCGCTATTACAGTCAGACGCTCAAGGTCGAATTCAATATGACCGCACCCGTAAACGTGAAAAATCTGCTCGGTTTCTGCCGCGCGAACGGATACCGCTTTTACCCTGCGGCGATCTACTGCGTCACCCGGACGCTCGGCCGCATCGAGAATTTCCGCATGTTCCGGAATGCGGACGGCGAGCTGTGCGTCTGGGACCGGGTCGTTCCCAACTACACGATCTTTCACGCGGATGACTGCACGTTTTCCGACTGCTGGACGGATTTCTCCGACGATTTCGGCACGTTCTACCGCGCGGTCACGGCGGATATGCAGACCTTCGGCGGCAATCACGGCATCAAGGCGAAGCCGGGTCAGCCGGCGAACTTCTACTGCGTGTCCTGCACGCCATGGGTCTCGTTCACCGGCTGCAGCAGCCGCGTGACGGGCAGCAGCGAACCGGCCTTCTTTCCCATTATCGTGATGGGAAGATATGAGGAGAGCGGCGGCGCGGTCAGAATGCCGGTCGCGCTGTCGATCGCGCACGCCGTTGCGGACGGCTATCACGCTGCGCTGTTCTTCCGTTATCTTCAGGAGGAGATGGACGTGCTCGCGGCCTCCGGGGCCGGACTTTGACGCGGATGCTCCTCCGGGAACGGCCTGCTGTCTGCAAAACGCGGACGGCGGGCCGCTTTCGTTTTTCTGATGCGCCCGCCGAGGGTGCTCTGCGGCAGCTCAGCAGGAGATCGCGCAGCGCGCTCTCGTCCCTGTGCGCCCTGGCGGTGGAGACCGGACTGCCTTTGCGTGGAAAGGGACTTTTCCGACAAGCTGCACATTGTAAAATCTGCGCGGAAACCGTATAATTGTATCAGACGAAAAACGAGCGGAAGGGCGCCTTCCGCAGGAGGATACCGTTTATGAAATTTTTTGAAGCCGTGCCGGACGAGCTGTTCTCGCCGCTCGCGTCCCCGAACCGGGCGCTGTACGCGGACGCGCTCGATGTGCTCTGCATGGCATACCGGCAAAAGCTCAGGCTGCCCGAGGACGAGCTGTACTCCATGCTGCGCAGCCGTCTGGAGCAGCAGCTCGCGGACGCGACCTTCGAGGGCGAGGACATCGACGAAAGCGAGCTGCGCGATATTTCCGGCCGCGCGCGCTTTCTCATCCGCAAGCTGTGCGCGAAGGGCTGGTTCGAGAAGGAGCGCGGCCCGGATTTCCGGGAGTACATCACCGTGCCGGGCTACGCGAGCCGTCTGCTCGAGCTGTTCCATGAGCTGCGCGATGACAGGCCGGCGCGCGGCTTTTCCTATGTGTTCGGCACCTATTCCGCGCTCCGGGTCGCGGACGAGACCGGCTCTGCCTATGAGAAGATGGCGGCGGTCTATACGGCCTTCGACAATACGCAGGCGCTCATCCGCCTGCTCCGGCTGGTCTATCACAACGTAAAGCACTATTTTCAGATGCAGCTCGAGCTGCACGACGTCGGCGAGGTGCTTTCGTCCTATTTCGATGATTTCGGTCAGAAGGTCATCGAGGCGTACATCCGTCCGCTTAAGATCAAGGACTCCGTGCCGAAATACCGCGTGCCCATCCGCACGGTGCTCATGCGCTGGGCGGAGGACGACGAGCAGCTCGCCGCCATGGCGAGGGCGGCGCAGCAGGAGCGGCGCGGCGGCACGATGGAGGACTGCCGCGCGGACATCCTGCGCCGGATATTCTGGGTGCAGGAGTGCTATGACGATCTGGAGCACGACTATCTCGATGAGATCGACGCACAGGTGCGCCGCTATACCCGCGCCGCGACGCAGAAGATCGAAAACCTCACGAGCCGGGAGCAGAACGTTCGCGGCGACCTCGACGCCGTGCTGACCGCGCTCTCGCACAGCCGCAGGGCGGACGGCCTGACCGACAGGCTGCGGCCGGTGTTTCAGCTGTATGAGCAGTCGTATCTGTCGGAAAAGAGCCTGTGGTACCGGAAACGCCCGGGAAAGCGGTCGAGAGCCGCCGCGGTGCTGATCGAGGAGAACGAAACCGACGCCGCCTCCGCCGCACAGGCGGCCGCGCTGCTGCGCTCGGAATACGGCCGCGCCGCCGTCGCCGCCTGCGTGCAGGGCTGGCTGGGAGACCGGGATACCTGCCTGTCGACGGACATTCCGCTCGAGAATGACAGGGACTATGTGATGAGCCTGCTCGCCGTGCTGTCCGGCGGCTCGAGGCGGGCGGCGTATCAGGTCGAGGAGCTCGGCGGCTCGGTCTGTGAAAACGGATATTCCATTCCAAAGGTGCAGTTCAGCCGGAAGGAGAACGAGAAATGAATCTGGATTTTATAAGCAGCGCGACCGCGAAGGAGCTTCAGCAGTTCAAGTCGGTCTGCAATCAGCTGCTCAGCCGCACCTTTGTCGTGCGCACGCTGTACCGCCCGGGCAGGGAACGCCTGAACAACCCGGACTATACCTTTCTGTCCATCCATTTTGAGGCCGTGCGCGATTATCTCAGTCTGCTCGACTGGGATCTGCGGCACGACGAGGCGAACGGCTGCTTTTACGTCATCAACACGGACGAGGCAAACCGCCTCATCCTCTCCAAGAGAGAGACCGCCATCCTGCTCGCGCTGCGCATGCTGTACGACGAAAGTCAGGAGCGTCTGGGGCTGGAGCAGGACGCGCTGTGCACCGTGCGCGAGGTGCTCGAAAAGGTCGTGACCGACTACGCCATCCTCCCGGCAAAGCCGAACATGGATGAATTCAGGCGCGCGATGCTCGTGTTCGAGAACCACGCCGTCATCCAGCGTATCGAAGGCAGATACAATCAGGCGGACTGCCGCTTTGCCATTCTGCCGACCATTCTGACCGCCGTTTCCGCGGAGAGACTGCACGAGGCGGCGGCTGTGCTGAGAAAGGAGGAGAACGCCGATGAAGAAGCTGAAGAAAATACTGCTGATTAACTGGCTGTATTTCGACAGGGAGCTGATCGAGGTAGGGGACGTGAACTTTCTGACCGGCAGGAACGGCGCCGGCAAGTCCACCGTCATCGACGCGCTCCAGATCGTGCTCCTCGGCGAGACCAACGCGCGGAACTTCAATCTCGCCGCGAACGAGCGCTCGCAGCGCACGCTGGACGGCTATCTGCGCGCCGACATGGATGAGAACAATCCGCGCTCGCGCCGCGGAAAGGATTTTTCGAGTTATATCGCCTGCGAGTTTTATGATGATGCGGAGCGCAGCAGCTTCGTGTGCGGCGTCATGTTCGACTGCCGCCGCGACGGCAGCCGCCGTGACCATTTCTTTATCTACACCGGCACGCTGCCGGAAAACTGCTTCATCGAGAAAGGGGAGGCCATCGACCTGCCGAGCCTGCGCCGCTTTCTCAAGGAGAACTGCCGCCGGGCGGAGGTCTGCGAGACCCAGTGGGAATACCGCCGCAATCTGCTCTCGCGCTGGAATGTACATACCGAGCAGGTGTTCCGCATGCTGAAAAAGGCGGTCTCCTTCCGCCCAATCGTCGATATCCAGCAGTTTATCACCGAGAATATCTGCGATGTTCCGGACAAGCCGGACATCGAGGCGATGCAGCAGAATATCCGCGACTACAAGCGTCATGAGCAGATGGCGCAGCGGCAGGAGGAAAAGCTCGCCGCGCTGAACGAGATCGCGAAGCTGTACGGGGAGATGCGGGACACGGCCGGGCGCTGGAAGCTCGAGTCGTTTCTTGTGCACTGGTCGCGCAGCGAGACGCTTCAGGCGCAGATCGACGGCCGCGAGCAGGAAAAGCGCACGTGCAGCGAGGAACGCGCGGCGGCGCAGCAGAAGATCGACTGTCTGGCGGCCGAGGTACAGCAGAAGGAGGCGCAGCGGCAGGAATACATCCGCAAAAAGGACAGCAGCAATGCCTGCCGGGAGCTTGAGGAGCTGGACAGGGCAGGCCGCCGTCTGCTCGACGAGCAGGAAAAGCTGACGCGCAGGCTGGAGAACGAGGCGCTCGAGATCAAGCGCGAGGCGCTGCGTCTGGAGCATCTCGGAGAAACGGTCCTGAGCTGGGACGAGGAAGGCTCCCTCGACGCCGTCTGCGCGGCGGCGCAGCAGGTGCGCGGCGCATATGAGCCGCTGAAGAGCGGCGAAATGAGCATTTTCGCGCAGCCGCAGAGCGTGTTCGAGGCGGCGCAGGAGGCGACGGACGCGCTGATGAACGCCATGCAGGAGGCTTCTCACCGGCTCGGAGACCGTCTCACGGAGGCGCGGGAGCAGCTCGGAAAGAGGAAAAAGGTGCTCGCCGGTCTGCGCGATAACGTCAAGGACTATCCGCGCGGCCTGCTGGCGTGCCGGTCGCGGCTCGAGAGCGAGCTTGCGCAGCAGGTCGGCTCGCCGGTCGCCGTCAACATCCTCGCGGATGTTCTCGAGATCGCGGACGAGGCATGGCGCGGCGCGGTCGAGGGCTATCTCGGCAGTCAGAAGCTGTATTTCCTTGTCGAACCGGCGTATTATCCGCAGGCGCTGCGCCTTTACGACAGTATCAGGCGCGACCCGAAATTCCGCGCCTTCGGCCTTGTCGACATCGGCAGCCTGCGCGAAAAGGAGCAGCTCCGTCCGATGGACGGCAGTCTTGCCGGAAAGGTCGAGACCGAAAACCCGCTCGCGCGCACCTATGTGGACTATCTGCTCGGGCGCGTGAAGTGCTGCGCGTCGGTCGACGAGCTGCGGCAGTACAGGACCGCGATCACGGCGGAGGGCATGCTGTATCAGGGTTATGTCGCCCGTGCGCTCAGCCGCGAGAGGATGGATGACGCCTTTATCGGCCGCTACGCGGTCACGCTGCGCATCCGCCGTCTCGAGGAGGAAACGGCGCAGCTCGAGGACGAGCTTGCACGCAGGGAGCCGGTCTTTTCCGTACTGTCCCGGCAGAAGCAGCCGCTCCTGCTGCCGTATTTCGTGCAGAAGGTCGTGCCCGAACGGCAGGGCGATTACCTGCGCGTCGAGGAGATACGCGAGGAAAATGCGGCGCTCGAGGAGCAGCGCGGGCATATCAATCTGATGTGGATCGAGGAGCAGGAAGCGCTGATCGAGCGCCTGAGCGGGGAGATCCATGCGCTGAGCCGGCAGAAGGAGGAGCAGATCTCGCTCCGCGGTCAGCTCGACGAGCGCATCCGTCAGCTGACAGATGAGATCCTGCCCGGACAGTACCGCGAGCAAAGCGAGATGCAGACCTTGCTCGAGAGGGAGTACACCGAGGCGTACCGTGATGAAACCGGCGTGCCGCGTTACCGCATGGAGCTTGCGCGGCTGAAAAAGCCGGAAAATGTGCTCCATGCGTTTTCCGAGAGCCGTGAGCAGGCCGAGAAGGACACGGAGACCGCGCGCAGCCGTCTGTTCGCGGCGCGCCGCGCGTATGCCGAGCGCTTTGCGCCGTGCCCGTTCCGCGCGGAGGCGCTCGACAACGACGAATTCGACGCGGAGCGCCGTGCGCTCGAGGAGAGCGAGCTGCCGCGTTACCGCCGCAAGATCAGGGCGGCGCGCGAGAGCGCGATGGAGCAGTTCCAGAACGACTTCCTCTCCCGGCTCAAGAGCAGCATCGAGCAGGTGCAGGCACAGGTGAGAAATCTGAACCGGGCGCTGCGGCAGGCGCAGTTTGGCACGGACAGCTATCAGTTCCGCGTCGACCGCAGTCCGGATTACGCGGATTACTACGACATGATCATGGCGCCCGAGCTGATGGAGGGCGATATTACGCTGTTCTCCGCGCAGTTTCAGGAGAAATACGGTCCGCTGATCGACAGGCTGTTCAGCCAGATCACGATGGCGGACGATACGCAGCCGAGTGCCCGCAGGCAGAGCGAACTGCAGGAAAACATCGAGCGCTTCACGGATTTCCGCACCTATCTGAAATTTGACCTCGAGACCACAGACCAGAACGGCTCGAAGCAGCTGCTTTCGCAGACCATGGGCACGAAATCGGGCGGCGAGACGCAGACGCCGTTTTATATTTCGGTCCTCGCCTCCTTCGCGCAGCTCTACCGCGTCAGCGATACCTCGAGTCTGGGCAACACCGTGCGGCTCGTGGTGTTCGACGAGGCGTTCAACAAGATGGACAGCGAGCGCATCGTGGAAAGCGTGCGCCTGCTGCGGGGGATGGGGCTTCAGGCGGTCATCTGCACGCCGCCGGACAAGGTCGCAGACCTCATGCCGATCGCGGACCGCACGCTGCTGGTCGACAAGCAGAAATACCGTATGCACATCCTGCCGTTCGGCAGGGAGCTCGCGCAGGAGTAAGAACCGCGCAGGCGCATCAAAACCGGGGACAGGCTCCCCGGTTTCAGTCTGGCGATAAAGTCCGTTTTCGCGATGTTGACGATGCCGCGCGGCAGCGCGCATGAAATAATGTTTGCGGAGCAAATATATCAAAACCGGGGGCGTGTACCTCGGTTTTGATGCGTCTGGAGGGAGAAAGTTTCCGCATGGGAACTTTCGGACGACTCGTGTTCTGCGCAGTCAGAACACAGATTGTCGGAAAAACGATAGTTTTTCGACAGTCTCAAACCGGGGACAGGCTCCCCGGTTTTTCCTTTGGCAGAGAAAAAGCTCCGAAACGGACAGGAAAACGCGCCTGCGGGACACATCGCAGAATAGACTGCACGGGGAGGGGGAACTGCATCCTTCCTTGCGATACGGACAAATGTCTTTATGCAGAAAACACAAAAATGAACGAATTGATTTTTTAATAATCGGTAGATTATCTGAAATTGTTGAAAACTCAAAAAAAAACGTGCCGGTGAGCCGAGAGAGTAGTATAATAAACACAATAATCAGACGGGATGGATAGGAAAACCTCCATTCCAGAGATGAAAAGGAGAAATCACCATGAAAAAGACACTCAGTATGCTTCTGGCCGGCGCAATGCTGGCTGCGGCGCTGACCGGCTGCGGTTCTTCTGCTTCCACCGGCTCCGGCAGCGCAGACAGCTCGACCGACAGCTCCGCTTCCGGCGCAGCCTTCAAGCTCGGCGGCACCGGCCCGCTGACCGGCGCAAACGCAATTTACGGCAACGCCTGCAAGAACGGCGCACAGATCGCGGTTGACGAGATCAACGCTGAAGGCGGCGATATTCAGTTCGAGCTGAACTATCAGGACGACGAGGGCGACGCCGAGAAGGCTGTCAACGCCTACAACACCCTGAAGGACTGGGGCATGCAGCTGTCCCTCGGCTCCGTAACCTCCAAGCCGTGCGAGGCTACCGCAGCAGAGACTTACAGCGACCGCATTTTCGCTCTGACCCCGTCCGCTTCCTCCACCGGTACCACCGAGGGCAAGGACAATATGTTCCAGATGTGCTTCATCGACCCGGCGCAGGGTACTCTGGCTGCTGACAAGATCGCAGAGAAGAAGCTCGGCACCAAGATCGCTATCATCTGGAAGAACGATGACGTTTACTCCACCGGTATCCACGACAAGTTCGTAGAAGAGGCAAAGACCAAGGGTCTCGAGGTCGTTTCCGACATGACCTTTACCGATTCCTCTGCGAACGATTTCTCCGTACAGCTGAATGACGCGAAGAGCAAGGGCGCGGAGCTCGTGTTCCTGCCGATCTACTACCAGCCGGCTTCCCTCATCCTGACGCAGGCGCATGACATGGGCTTCCAGACCACCTTCTTCGGCGTAGACGGCATGGACGGCATCCTGACCCTTGAAGGCTTTGATACCTCTCTGGCTGAGGGCCTGATGCTGATGACCCCGTTCAACGCAAACTCCACCGATGAAAAGACCGCTTCCTTCGTTAAGAAGTATCAGGAGCAGTTCGGCGAAACCCCGAACCAGTTCGCAGCTGACGCTTACGACTGCGTATACGCTTACAAGCAGGCTCTCGAGAACGCGGGCGCTACCCCGGATATGTCCGCTGAGGACCTGTGCGACAAGATGATCGAGCAGTTTACCTCCATGACCTTCGACGGCCTGACCGGTACCAGCGCAACCTGGAGCACCGAGGGCGCTGTCACCAAGGACCCGACCGTTGCTGTAATCAAGGACGGCAAGTACGTAAACGTATAATCCACTGAAATATATTTCATAGCGGATTGCTCAAAGGCGAGTGAAGGAGGGCTGTTTTGCAAGCCCTCCTTTCCGCCTATTCTTCTGCATTCCATCTGTTTTTTATGGGGTGGGGCGACGGCTTGACGCGGCTCGCCGAGCCACCGCCCCATTTCATAAGCAATTTTTGAGAGAAATATGATTTGAGGTGTTCCAAACATGAGCTTTTTGAACCATTTGATCAGCGGCATCAGTCTGGGCAGCATCTACGCGATCATCGCACTGGGCTATACGATGGTTTACGGCATTGCGAAAATGCTGAACTTTGCCCACGGCGATGTCATCATGGTAGGCGGCTATATGTGCTTCTGCGCGACGACCTATCTCGGCTGGCCGGCATGGATGGGTGTCGTGCTCGCGATCATCGTCTGCACGGTGCTCGGCATGGCGATCGAAAGACTGGCCTACAAGCCGCTGCGCGCGGCTCCGTCGCTCGCCGTTCTGATCACCGCCATCGGCGTTTCCTACTTCCTCCAGAATGCGGCGCTGCTGATCTGGACCTCCAACCCCAAGAGCTTCAGCTCGGTCGTCACCGGCGACGCGATCAGCCTGTTCGGCGGTCAGCTCCAGATTTCCCGCGTGACACTCGTCACCGTGTTCGCCTGCGTCGTCATCATGGTCGCGCTCATGCTGTTCACCGGCAAGAGCAAGGTCGGCACCGCGATGCGCGCGGTATCCGAGGACAAGGGCGCGGCGCAGCTGATGGGCATTAACGTCAACACGACCATTTCCATCACCTTCGCCATCGGCTCGGGCCTCGCGGCGATCGCAGGCGTGCTGCTCTGCTCCGCCTATCCGACCCTGATGCCGACGACCGGCTCCCTGCCCGGCATCAAGGCCTTCACCGCAGCCGTATTCGGCGGCATCGGCTCGATCCCGGGCGCGTTCGTCGGCGGCGTGCTGCTCGGCATCATCGAGATCTTCGCCAAGGCGTACATTTCCACCCAGCTGTCCGACGCGATCGTGTTCGGCGTGCTGATCGTGGTGCTGCTCGTCAAGCCGGACGGCCTGCTCGGCAAGCACGTGAGCGAAAAGGTTTAAGGGGGAGGCATCGGATATGAACAAGTTAAAATCCTATGCGGCGTCCAGACGCGGACGCGATACCCTGCTTTCGTTCGGTATCGTCATCGCTGCATTCATCATCGTACAGGCGCTCATCGCGGGCGGCATGATCTCGAGTCAGATCAAGGGCCTGCTCGTGCCGATCTGCGCGTATGTCGTCATGGCGATCTCGCTCAACATGACCGTCGGTATCCTCGGCGAGCTGTCGCTCGGCCACGCCGGCTTCATGTCGGTCGGCGCGTTCGCCGGCATCGTCACCACGACCTGCCTTGCGGACGCCATCCCGCTCGCGCCGCTGCGTCTGGCTGTCGCCATGATCGTCGGCGCGGCCTTCGCGGCGCTCGCCGGCGTCATCGTCGGCGTGCCGGTGCTCCGCCTCAAGGGCGACTACCTCGCCATCGTTACTCTCGCCTTTGGCGAGATCATCAAGAACATCGTCAACGTCATGTACCTCGGCAGGGATGCAGACGGCCTGCATTTCAGCCTGGTCGAGCAGAATTTTCAGCTCGGTGACGGCGGCAAGATGATCATCAACGGACCGATCGGCGTATCGGGCGTTGCCAAGATCTCGACGTTCACCTCGGGCGTCGTTCTCATCCTCGTGACCCTGTTCTTCGTGCTGAACTTTATCAACAGCCGCACCGGCCGCGCAGTCATGGCGGTCCGCGACAACAAGATCGCGGCCGACTCCATCGGCATCTCGGTCACGCACTACAAGCTGCTCGCCTTCGTCGTTTCCGCGGCCTTCGCCGGCATGGCAGGCACGCTGTACGCGATGAACTTCTCGACCGTAACCGCGGCGAAGTTCGACTTCAACACCTCCATCCTCGTGCTCGTATTCGTCGTTCTGGGCGGCCTCGGCAACATCTGGGGCTCGATCATCGCGGCGGCGCTGCTCACGCTGCTGCCTGAGCTGTTGCGCGGCCTGAGCAACTACCGTATGCTCATCTACGCGATCCTGCTGATCGCGATGATGCTGTTCAACAACTCCTCGCTCAAAAAGCGCATGCTCGAAAAGCGCGGCATGAAGCAGATGGAAAAGCTCGAGAGAGCGGAGAAGTCCGGAAAGGAGGGCGCGTAACTCATGGCTATGCTCGAAGTAACCTCGCTCGGCATTTCGTTCGGCGGCCTTCGCGCCGTTGACGAGCTGAGCATGAAGATCGAAAAGGGCGGTCTGGTCGGTCTCATCGGCCCGAACGGCGCCGGCAAGACCACCGTCTTCAATATGCTGACCGGCGTATACCGCCCGACTGACGGCGGCATCCGTCTGGACGGACAGAACCTCATCGGCAAGAAGCCGCACGAGATCTGCAAAATGGGCGTTGCCCGCACCTTCCAGAACATCCGCCTGTTCTCCGAACTGAGCGTTCTGGACAACGTAAAGACCGGTCTGCACAACCAGATCACCTACTCGTTCGCGGAAAGCATGTTCCACCTCGGCTCCTACCGCAAAAAGGAGAAGCAGATGGACGAGAAGGCGATGGAGCTGCTGAGCGTGTTCGGTCTGGAGAGCGTCGCGGACTACCGCGCGGCCAACCTGCCCTACGGCAAGCAGCGCAAGCTCGAGATCGCGCGCGCGCTCGCGACCGAGCCCAAGCTGCTGCTGCTCGACGAGCCGGCAGCCGGCATGAACCCGAACGAGACCGAGGAGCTGATGGAGACCATCGAGGTCGTCCGCAAGCGCTTCGGCGTCACCGTCCTGCTCATCGAGCACGACATGAAGCTGGTCTCGGGTATCTGCGAATATCTGTATGTACTCAACTTCGGCCGTCTGCTCGCGGAGGGCACGCCGAAGGAAGTTCTGAGCAATCCGGAAGTCGTCAAGGCTTATCTGGGCGAATAAGAGAGGAGGAAACAAGCTTATGGCAATGCTCGAAGTCAAGGACATCAACGTTTACTACGGCCTGATTCATGCGCTGCGTGACGTTTCCTTCGAGGTAAACGAGGGCGAGGTCGTCGCGCTCATCGGCGCGAACGGCGCCGGCAAGACCACCACGCTGCACACCATCACCGGCCTGCTGCCGTCGAAGGGCGGCACGGTCACCTTCGAGGGAAGGGACATCACCCGCAAGCCGGGCCACGCCATCGTGCGCCTCGGCATGAGCCACGTTCCCGAGGGTCGCCGCGTGTTCGCCGGTCTGACGGTTGCGGAAAACCTGCGCATGGGCGCATATACCCGCCCGGCAGGCGAGATCCCCGAGTCGCTGAAAATGGTCTACGAGCGCTTCCCGCGCCTGGAGGAGCGCAAAAATCAGGCGGCCGGCACGCTGTCCGGCGGCGAGCAGCAGATGCTCGCGATGGGCCGCGCGCTGATGAGCAAGCCGCGCATCCTGCTGCTCGACGAGCCGTCGATGGGTCTGTCCCCGCTGTTCGTCGGCGAGATCTTCAAGATCATCGAGGACGTCTCCAAGGCGGGCACGACCGTGCTTCTGGTCGAGCAGAACGCGAAGAAGGCGCTGTCCATCGCGGACCGCGGCTACGTTCTCGAGACCGGCAAGGTAGTCAAGACCGGCAGAGCCTCCGATCTGCTGAACGACGACTCGATCAAGAAGGCTTATCTCGGCGAGTAATTTGGAAAAGAGGGTTGGTTTTATGAAGCCTTATATCATTACAATCGCCCGGCAGTACGGCTCGGGCGGCAAGACGGTAGGCAAGATGCTGGCGGAGCGGCTCGGCATCCCGTTTTACAACCGTGAGATCATCACCATGGCCTCCGAGGACAGTGGCGTAAACGCGATGCTGTTCTCCGACGAGCGCCTCAAGAGCGATTTCATCGCGCGTCTGCACGCCCGTTACCGCGGCGATATACCGGTGCCGAACGACTCCTCGAAATCCTACCTCAGGGACGAGGCGCTGTTCTCCTATCAGGTCAAGATCATCGAGCGGCTCGCCGATCAGGGCCCGTGCGTGCTCATCGGCCGCTGCGCGGACTACATCCTCAGGAACCGGCCGGATGTCGTGCGCGTGTTCGTCCATGCAGACCCGGAGTTCTGCGTCGAGCAGGCGATGAAGGTCGATTCTCTCCCCGAAAACGAGGTCAGAAAGAAGATCAGCGAGATCGACGACTACCGTGCGCGCTACTACAAGCACCACACGGGCCACGACTGGTACGATGCGAGAAACTATGACCTCTCGATCAACAGCGGCGTGCTCGGCTTTGAGGGCGTGGTCGAGGAGATCGTCAGATATATGGAAGTCCGCAGCGAGTTCTGCAAGTAAATAAGCGAAAGGGCGCTCCCGAACAGGGAGCGCCCTTTAGACTGTCGCGAAAACGTACAATCGCAAAAGGCCGTTCCCGAGGAGTATGTGAGGGGACGGCCTTCTGCTGTATATAAAGTATAACAGATGTGGTCTTGCTTATGAGCACAGCCCGCATTTTTCGCAGGCGGACGGGGTGGCGGCGCAGCCGCCGAGAGCGGTCTCGCGCAGCTCGAGCGGAATGCGGCGGCCGACGGCATACATCGTGTCGAGCATCTCGTCGAACGGGATGAACTGGCGGATGCCGGCGAGCGACAGCTCTGCGGCAACGAGGGCGTTCGCCACGCCTGCCGCGTTGCGGTTCTGGCACGGGTACTCGACCAGACCGCCGACCGGGTCGCAGACCAGACCGAGCATATTCATCAGCACGGTGGAAGCCGCGTCGAGGCACTGCTCGGGAGAGCCGCCCATCAGCTCGACCGCAGCGCTCGCCGCCATGGCGGAGGCGACGCCGATCTCGGCCTGACAGCCGCCGACCGCACCGGCAACAGTCGCGTTGCGCATGGCGAGATAGCCGATGGCGCCGGCGTTGAACAGCGCGTCGATCAGACGCTCGTCCGAGATCCTGTAGCAGTCCTGAAGCGCGAACAGCATGCCCGGCAGCACGCCGGCGCTGCCTGCGGTCGGCGCGGCCACGATAAGACCCATCGAGGCGTTGACCTCGAGCACCGCCATCGCGTACTGTGCCGCCCTGTGCAGCACATCGCCGCAGATCGAGCGGCCCTTTGCATCGTGCTGCGCGAGCTTTTTCGCCTCGCCGCCGATCAGTCCGCCCATGGACTTGACGGGCGTTTTGAGCGGCGTCATGGCGGAGGTGCGCATGATCTCGAGCGCGTGCGTCATGCGGTGCGTGACCTCGTCGCGCGTGCTCTCGCCCAGCTCGCATTCGCGGCGGCGCATGATCTCGGAGACAGGGAGCTGCTGCTGTGCGCACAGCGCGAGCAGCTCGGAGGCATTTTTGAAATCCATAACGTTCCCTTCTTCTTTACGGTTCGATGATCATGACGTCGCGGACGTTCGGGTTGTCGCGGAGCGGCTCCTCGATGCCCTCGGGGAAGCGGCCGTCCGACTCGACGATGGTGTAGGCGGTATGTCCCTTCGCCTCGCGAAACAGGCGCATGAAGGCGATGTTGACGCCCTTGTCGCTGAGCACCCTGGTGATGTGCGCGACGACGCCCGGCTTGTCCTGCTGCACGACGATGACCGTGCTGTACTCGCCGGTGAAGTCGACCTCGACGCCGTTGATGCGCGCGATACGGCATTTGCCGCCGCCGAGCGACTCGCCGCGGATGGTCATGACCTGACCGGCGGCGTTCTCCATGCGGATGTCCACGGTGTTCGGATGGACGTCGGTCTCGGTTTCACAGGGCGTGAACAAATAGGACAGACCGCGCTCGGCGGCGATGGAAAACGAGTCGCGGATACGGGTGTCATCGGTCGAGAAACCCATGATGCCGCCGAGCAGGGCGCGGTCGGTGCCGTGGCCGTGGTAGGTCTTGGCGAACGAGCCGTACAGGGTGAAATCCGCCTTTCTGAGCGGCGGCGCGATCATCTTGTGCGCGAGATACGCGATGACTGCCGCGCCGGCGGTATGGGAACTGGAGGGGCCGATCATGTTCGGCCCCAGCACATCAAAAACACTGATAAAGGACATGGGGACTGCTCCTTACTGCTGAGAGGTCTTGCAGATAAATCTGCGGTAGATGGTCTCCACGATCACGCCGATGGCGTTGTCGCCGGAAACGTTGCAGGCGGTGCCGAACGAGTCCTGCGTGATGTAGAGCGCTACCATGATCGCGCAGATCGGGCCGCTCGGGTCGCCGGCCTCGGTGCCGAAGATCATGTACAGGAAGGGCAGCGCGGTCATGATGGAGCCGCCGGGCGCGCCGGGGGAGGCGACCATGGCGATGCCGAGGGTCATGATGAACGGGATGACCGTGCCGATGGAGATCGGCAGCTGGTTCATCAGACAGACCGCCGTCGCGCAGGCGGTTATGGTGATCATCGAGCCTGCCATGTGGATATTTGCGCACAGCGGAACGGTGAAGTTGCGGATCTCTGCGGAAACGCCGTCTGCCTCAGCGCACTGGAGGTTGACCGGGATGGTGGCGGCAGAGGACTGCGTGCCGAGCGCGGTCGCGTAGCCGGGGATCTGGTTGCGGATGAGGGTGAGCGGGTTCTTGCGGCTGATGAGACCGGCGATCACGAACTGGATGCAGATGCAGATCAGGTGCATGATGATAACGACGATGAATACCTTCCAGAGAATGCCGAGGATGGCGAAGGTCTTGCCGGACTTGGTCATGTCGGTGAACGTGCCGCAGATGTAGAGCGGCAGCAGCGGGATGATGACGTTGTGCAGGACGCAGTCGATGATGCCGGAGAAATCGGAAACGCCGTTGTAGAGCGTGTCGCCGATGGTCCTGCCGCGCAGGCTGGACATGCACAGGCCGAGCACGAACGCGAGCACGACGGCGGACAGCGTGTTCATCAGCGCCGGGATCTCCAGTCTGAAATACGGCTCGAGCGAGTTGCCGGCAGTCGCGGCGATCCTGTCGAGCGCGTCAGCGCTCATGAAATGCGGGAACAGGGTGTCGGCGACGAAGAACGAGGCCGAACCTGCGATCAGGGTCGAGCAGTAGGCGAGCGCGACCGTGATGAGCAGCAGCCTGCCTGCGCCGCTCTTGAGGTTCGCGATGCCCATGGTGACGTAGGCGAGGATCATCAGCGGAATGATGAACGACAGGAACTGGCTGAAGAACGACGAGAGCGTCACCACAAAGCGGCAGAAGCCCTCCGGCAGGAACTGGCCGAACAGGATGCCGATGATGATGGCGATGATGAGTTTGGGCAGAAGCCCGAGCTTGAACTTTTTCTTTTCTTCCATTTCTTTTCTCCTCCTTGATTTTGCGGCGCAGACCCCTCGTTATACTTCTCTGTCTGCTGCCGTGAAAGACTGCCGCGGTCTCTGCCGCATTTTGGGCACAAAAAAACCACTTATTTTCGGCAAAATGCTGTAAAATAGATGGCTGGGTTTGTGGACAAAGTGCAAAAGAGAAATTCTGTGGCAAACTTCCAAATTCCTTCTTGACCCGTTTACGAATTTAGTATATTCTGTTTATGCAATTAAGTCAAATTCATATATTCTATCATTTGGATTAAAATTATTTATAACAGACGAAGGGGAAAACACATGGAGATCCGTCAGCTTGCAACGTTCATCCGCGTGGCGCAGTTCAACAGCTTTTCGCGCGCAGCGGAGAGCCTCGGCTATTCGCAGTCGGCTGTAACCGTACAGATCCGCCAGCTCGAGGAGGAGCTGGACACGCGCCTGTTCGACCGCATGGGCAAGCGCATCGCGCTGACCGACACGGGCGAGCGCTTTTTTAATCATGCCTGCGAGATCATGAGCCAGGTCAATCAGGCGCGCCTGTCGGTCACCTCCACGGCGGAGCTGCACGGCACGCTGCATATCGGCACGATCGAGTCGCTCGCGTGCCTGAAGCTGCCGACCGTGCTGCATCTTTACCGGAAATACAATCCGAAGGTCACCATCCGCATCACGGTCGGCGAGCCGGAGCAGCTGATCGAACAGATGGAGCGTGGCGAACTGGATATGATCTATGTGCTCGACGAGCCGCTGTACAGCAACAACTGGCACAAGCTGATGGAGCAGCGCGAGGAGATCGTGTTCGTGGCCTCTGCGTCACTGAGCGGGGAGTTGAGCGGCCGCGAGCTGACGATCGAGGAGCTGCTCGAGCAGCCGTTCTTCCTCACCGAGCAGGATAACTACCGCCGCGTGCTCAACCGCCGTCTTGCCGCGCGGAGCACGATACTCACCCCGTCGCTCGAGTGCGGCGATACCTCGCTGCTCATCCGTATGCTCGAGGTTGACCGGGGTGTGTCCTTTCTGCCGTGGTACGCGGTCGAGAGCGGCGTACAGCAGGGCAGGCTGATCCGGCTGTCGGTCGAGGACTGCTATATCTCGCTCTACCGTCAGATCTTCTGCCACAAGGAGAAATGGCGCACGCGCGAGATGGATGAATTTGTGCGTGTCGCGAAGCTCGCAGACGAGTGAAAGCAGCGGGGCGGAGAGACCATTTTCCGCCCTTTAAAAATTTTTTGAAAAATTTCAAAAAAACTATTGACGAAACGACAAAAGGTCTGTATAATACATATTGTTCGCTGCGGTTGACACCGACGAACAACAACTTAACAAGATGGAGAGTTGGCTGAGTGGTCGAAGGCGCACGATTGGAAATCGTGTAGGCGTGATGAGCGTCTCTAGGGTTCAAATCCCTAACTCTCCGCCAGAAGTGAGCTGTAATCGAAAGATTGCAGCTCTTTTTGCATGCGGCGATAAAAACAGAAAAACCGCCCGGAAGGGCGGCAAATTGACAAGGAAAGTCGCTGCATGATATAATATGTGCGCCAGTATGAGACGGCAAGGTTATTCCCTCGAGTAAGGGGGTGACGCGCATGACAACAATGGAGGTACTTACACTTCTGATGCTGCTTGCGACGGTTATCTTCGGTATTTTGAACTACACGAAGAAATAGCCGCCACCTGAAAGGCAGCGGCGTTTTCCTCAAGCTGTAAACTTATGCAGGGGAACGACCGCACCGGCAAGTGAAAGCCGTTCTCATACCGGTATTATACTTCAAACGTTCCGGCTTTGTCAAGACAACACCGGGACGGTTTGCATTGAGACAAACCGAAAAGACCTGAGAGGTGATCGGGATGGGCTACATTCGCCGTCCTTCCTATTATAAAGACTTCCGCTGCATCGCGTCGGACTGCACGGAAAACTGCTGTATCGGCTGGGAGATCGACGTAGACGAGGATACGCTTGCGTACTATAAAAGCATCGGCAGCGACTTTTCAAGGCGCCTGTGCGCCGCGATCGCGCCGGCAGACGAGCAGGCGGGGGAGAATGCGCACTTCATTCTCGATGAGCGCGAGCGCTGTCCGTTCCTCAATGACAAAAACCTGTGCGAGGTATATCTGAACCTCGGTGAGGAGCACATGGCGCAGATCTGCACCGACCATCCGCGCTACTACGAGTGGTTCGCAGGCGGCCGCGAGGACGGCGTGGGTCTGTGCTGCGAGGCGGCGGCCGAGCTCATCCTGCGCCGCAGAGACCGTCCGGAGTGGGATGTGACCGGCGAAGCGGACGAGGAGCCGGATGAATTCGAGCAGGCGCTGTTCGCGATGCGCGACCGGCTGTTCGCCATCATCAAGCCGGAAACGCCGGTTTCCTTCGATGAAAAGCTGGACCGGCTGCACCTTGCCTGCTGTAAAATGCAGAACGAGTATGACGACCTGCTGTTCCCTGTGGAGGGGGACGCCGAATACGCAGACGAGGAGGACGAGCCGTTCCGCTGGTCGGCCATGTTCTGGTCCGAAGCGTGCCTGAAGGCGCTGACCGAGCGTTTTATGTCTCTGGAGATCAACAAGGACGACTGGCGCGGACTGCTTGCAGACGTACACGCGCGTATCCCCGAGCTGCTCGCGCGCCGCGCGGATTTCCTTGCCGCTTATGCAGACCGGCTGTATGAATATGATGAGCTGCTCGAGTATTTCGTCTACCGCCACTTTATGAAGGCGCTGGGCGACGATGTGCTGATCGAAAAGGTGCAGTTCGCGCTCATCTGCACGTGCTTCATCCAGCTGCTCGGCATTTACCGCTGGCTGACCGACGGCAGGCTGACCCATTGGGAGCAAATCTGCCTGTGCAAGGCCTGCTCGCGCGAGATCGAATACAATGAGGACAACGTAGAGGCCGTTTCGCGGTTTCTGACGATGGATTAAGTAGATGAAATCCCCTGCATCGAAACGCTGTGAGCGCCGGTGCAGGGGATTTTTGTCTCATGGGAGCGCATCGAGCACCGCGTCGGTCAGATGAACGGGCGACAGACCGCACTCCGTGCAGCGCTGCGCGAACGCGCGGATAAATTCCTCGTCGCATGAAACATCCGAAAGCGTCAGAAGCGGCACCCATCCGCGTCCGGTCTCGGTCTCCGCACGCAGTCCAAAGGTCGTATAATGCCCGAGCAGAGCGGAAAAACAGTTTTCCTTTACCGGAAGATAACGGCATGTCTGCATGAAAATCCCTCCTTTTCTCCATCATACGCCATGCAGAGCGCGAAGGGGCGCGAACGCTGTCGAACAGAAAAATTTTCGGAAATTTCATGAGAGATTGACCGAATGAGGTCAATTTTCGCGGTTTCCGCGCTATGGGTAGAGGGATCTTCGGCGACGGGAGGTGAAAGCACATGACGACCGAGGTGATCATCGCAGGCATGAGCCTGCTCGGGACGCTCGCCGGCTCATTCGGCGGGATTTACGTTTCGGGCAGCCTGACGCAGTACCGTCTGCGTCAGCTCGAGGAAAAGGTGAACCGCCATAACAACCTGATCGAGCGCACATTCAGGCTGGAGCAGGAATGCGCCGTGCTCGAGGAACGGGTGCGCGCGGCGGACCGGCGGATCGACGGACTGGAGGAGGAACAGGCATGAACTGGAAGGTAAGAATGAGAAATCCGTGGTTCTGGGTGGGCATCGTGAGCGCGGTCGTGAGCGCGCTGCGCGTGGATGTGAACGCACTGACGAGCTGGGGAGCGGTGTGGAGCTGCCTTGCCCGCATTATCGAAAACCCGGTGCAGCTCGGAACGCTGTGTCTGACCGTGCTGAGCGTATTCATCGACCCCACGACCGCCGGTCTGGGAGACAGCGCCCGTGCGCTGACCTACAGGAAGCCGGCCGATTTCTAAAGAAAACGCCATCGCTCGAGAATGTTCTCTCTGCGATGGCGTTTTGTTTACCTGTCGCGCAGACGGAGTGCGAGTGCAGGTCTGCGCGTCGTGATATTGCGGACGCCCTGTTTGAGGAACCAGTCGAGGAAGATCTCCTCGTTGACCGTCCAGGCGGAAAGGGCGATACCGCTGTCCTTCAGCGTTTCGATGAAGCGGCGCGTGATGAGCACCTGATTCATGTTGACCGTCGCGATGCCGTGTTCGCGGCAGACCTTCGTGATGATCTCGGCGGCGGTCAGCTCGAAATCCGGGATGTTGCGGTAGTTCAGGTAAAGATCGGGGACGTATTCCTCGATGTTGAGGTAGACCTCAGCGCAGTCATGCAGTTCGGGATGCGCGGCGAAGATACCCACGTCGACCGAGCCGGATAAAATAAGTCGGCCGGACATGCCGCATTCTGCGGCGAGCGCCGCGACAGCCGGTTCAAGGCCGCGTTCCTTGAGGTCGCAGTTGATGCGCACGCCGGGCTTTGCGGCGGCGAGGGCAAGCACCTCGCGCAGCGTCGGCGCGGTATGGTCGGCGGCATCGTGGCCGAGCGCGAGCGTTCCGTCCGCAAGGCGGCGCACATCGACCTCGAAGGCGTCGACTGCGGTCGAGAGCGCATATTCGACGCAGGCAAGGCTGTTGTCGGGCGTGCCGTCCGAGCCGGAATGCGCAGTGATCTGGATGTTATCTGACATGGAAAAACTCTCCTCCCACGGGAAAATCAAAGCGTGAGAGCGAGATGCTCACACACTCTATTATAAGCCCGAACCCGGCCTCGGAACAAGTCTGGAGCACGCGATTTTACGATAATTTTGCGGAAACGGAATTGTCAGTTTCCCGCGCTGCCGCGCGCCCTTCACCTCTTTCGCGCGGCAGTGCGCATAAAATAGAATTCGCAAGGCAAATTCATCAAAACCGGGGGCGTGTCTGGGGCAACACCACACAATTGAAGCTGCGGCGCTTTGCGGAAATTTTGCACCCTGATTGCGTTGCGATTTCTTGCAATACGTAAGTATTGCTGCAAAACCGCGCCTTATCAGAGCACAAAATTTGCTCGCAAATCGCTCTTGTTCAATTGTGCGGTATTGCCCTCGGTTTTGATACCCCGACTCAGCCGCCGGGGGCGGCGTCGTTCGGGTATTTTTTGCCGGTTTCTTCGGAACCGGCAAAAAAATATAGGGGGCTTTTGAAGCCCCCTATAAAGCGTAAGCGTTTTACTGCTCCCAGTCCTTCTCCTTGAGGTTGGTGTAAATATACACGCCTGCGGAAACCGAGCAGAGCAGGAACATGATGACCGACAGCGCGGCCGAACGGTTGTAGGCCAGATACTTGTTGAACTGGTCGAACAGCGCGATACCCAGCATCTTCGGGGAGTTGCCGCCCATCAGGTACGGGGTAGTGAACGAACCGACGTTGGTCATGAATACGAACGTGCCTGCGATGATGACGTCCTTGAGGGACAGCGGCAGGATCATGGAGGTGAATACCTTGAACTTGCCTGCGCCGACATCACGAGCAGCCTCGATGATGCTGTCCGGGATCGCGCCCAGACCGGCGGTGATCATCATTGCCGCAAACGGAATGTTGAACCAGAGGTTCATGATGATCATGCCGTTTGCGTGGTACATCAGACCGAGCTTGAGGTCCATGCCGAAGTGCAGACCGATGCGGTTGATGAGACCGGAATCGCGGATGATCGTGATCATGGCGTAAACCGCGCACATCGCCGGTACGAAACGCGGCAGGAGGTACAGCGTGCCGATGCTCTTTGCGATGCCCGAATGGACGAAGCGCAGATAGAGCGCGAGCAGGTAGGCGACGACCAGCGCGATAACGACGGTCGCGATAACGACGAACAGCGTGTACAGGATGTTCATGCGCTGTGCCGGCTCGGTGAAGAAGTAGGCGTAGTTGTCCAGCGTGAAAGCGCCGGTCTTTTCATCCTGAAAGCTCTGGATGACAGCGGAAACGATCGGATAGGCAACGGTCAGCATAACGACGAGAAACGCCGGCAGAACCAGTGCATAAGCGACCAGCTTTTGCTTCAGGGTTTTACTCATTTTATTATCCCCTCGTATCTAAGTTCATGCGTGGCTTCAAAAGCACGGGCTTCAGGTCGGGGCGGCCCCGGAGGACCGCCGCGATCACAATGTGCTTTTTAGCCGATGGAGCCGATCTCGTTGTCCCAGCGCTCGTTGAACTGAGTGCCCAGATCGCCGATGGACAGGATGCGGAAGTTGGAAACGTCCAGACCCTGGAGATCTTCATAACCGGTCATATCCATTTTGCTGGTGTCGATCAGCGGGATAGCGGCCATGTCGTTGACCATGATCTGCTGTGCCTGCTCGGAGAGCATGTAGTTCATGAATGCGTAAGCGCCTTCCTCGTTGGAGCCGAAGGTCGGGATGGTCAGAGTCTGCAGAGAGCCGGTCAGAGACGGTTCGATCTGGGTGATCTTGATGGAGTCCTTGATGGCGCCCTGTGCACGCTGGCTCAGGACCATGTCAGCCCAGTTCGGGCACATGTCGATCTCGCCCTGGTTGAGCAGGTCCAGAGTACCCTGGTTCTTGTTCGGGTAAACGATGGAGCCGCCGGACTTGTACATGTACGGATGGATGGACTTGAGGAACTCGAAGCCCTTGTCCCATTCGCCGACCCACTTCTCGTCGCCGGAGGTGATAGCCTCTTCTGGCAGGAAGTTGTAGACCGAGGTGCGAGCGAAGGAGTCGCCTGCGCCGCCGGTGCCGGGAGCGTTGTAAGCGAAGCGGCCCGGATTCGCCTTCATCCATTCGACCAGCTCGTCCATGGTCTTGGGCGGGTTCGGAACCTTCTCGGAGTCGTAGGCAAGGATAACGGTGGTGCCGCGGTACGGCTGAGCGTAATCCTGCGCGACCGCGCTCTTCGCCTCAACAGATGCAGCGTTCGGGATCTTGGACTTGTCGAGCTTTACGAAGGACTCCTCGCCGATCTTGGACATGATCTTCGCCAGGTCGTCACCGCTCCAGTCGACGATGTCGTAGTCGGTGTTGGTCTGGCCTGCCTTGCCGGCAGCTGCTACCATGTCTGCGAGGCCCTGCGCGCCGGTACCGGAGAGCATGAACTGCAGCTCAACCTGATACTGATCCTTGTATTCGGAGTTGGTGTTGAAGTCCTCGGTCAGCTTCTCGAAGATGGAGCGGACGTTGTCCGAGCCGGTCGCCCACAGGGTAACGGTGGACTTGCCGCCCTCAGCCTTGGAGTCGCCGCCTTCAGCCTTGGAATCGCCGCCGCCGCAGCCGGTGAGGGCTGCCGTCATCATTGCTGCTGCAAGGAAGATCGAACCTAATCTCTTCAGTTTCATTTGTACATTCTCCTTTTTCTCTTATACATACTCTAAGGGGATCGACAGGGGCGTGAAGCTCACCCGGTGTCTACTCATTCAGGCGCGTGACGCGCGGTTTTCCCGATAAAGGATGTTGTGGTCGAAGTTTACTTGTCGAATACGGTGTGCTTGCCGATGTGCATGCCGACGGACTGGCCGACGGACAGCTTCTCGCTGATGTCGCGGTCGACGAAGCACTTGATAACGTTTTCGCCGTGCTGGACGTTGACTACTACGTAGTGGCCGAGGACCATGATGGTGCGGACCGTGCCGGTGAAGTCGCCCGAGCCGTCGATGGAAACGGTGACGTCCTCCGGACGGACGGCGATGGTCTTGTCGCCCTTGTCGATGAAGTTCATCTCGCCGATGAAGGAGGCGACGTGACGGGTGGCCGGTTTGTCGTAGATCTCGGTCGGGGTGCCGATCTGCTCGAACTTGCCCTTGTTCATAACGACGATGCGGTGGGAGAGGGACATGGCCTCCTCCTGATCGTGGGTTACGAATACGACCGTGATGCCGAGGTCGCTCTGGATCTTCTTGAGCTCCTCGCGCATCTGCTGGCGGATCTTCGCGTCGAGCGCGGAGAACGGCTCGTCGAGCAGGAGCAGCGAGGGCTTGAGGAGCAGGCTGCGCGCGATGGCGATGCGCTGCTGCTGGCCGCCGGACATCTGGTTCGGATACTTCTTCTCGCAGCCGCTCATGGATACGAGAGCGAGCATCTTCTTGATGTCTGCGTCGATCTCAGCCTTGGGCACCTTGCGGAGCTTGAGGCCGAAGGCGAGGTTTTCGTAAATGGTCATGTGCGGCCACAGGTTGTAGCTCTGGAATACCATTGCGGTCGGGCGCTTCTCGGGGGGCAGGCCGATGATGGACTGGCCGTCGATGGTGATGTCGCCGCTGGTAACGTCGAGAAAGCCGCCGATGGTGCGCAGGATGGTGGTCTTGCCGCAGCCGGAGGGGCCGAGGAAGGTGACGATCTCACCCTCGTAGATATCGAGGTTGATGTGCTCGACGCCGTCGCCGTTGTCGTACTTTTTGGTCATATCCTTGATCTGGAGCTTGATCTTACGTTCGCTCATGGGTTATATATCCTCCTGTATTTCGATGGCAGATGCTGCCTTATTTCATCTTGAAGCCGCCGGAGATCGCTTCCGGACCGATGTACTTGCGCATTGCGAAGATCATGAGTGCGGACGGGATGATCAGCAGGATGGCAAATACCGCGCCGATCTGGACCGCCGAGGAGTCGAGCACGATGCCGTACATCGCGACCGGCATGGTCTGAACCTTGGCCATGCCGACGAGCATGGTGCCCTGCGCTTCTTCCATGGAGCCGAGGAAGGTGTAGAGCGTTGCGACCGAGATGCCCGGCATTGCCATCGGGAGCGTTACCTTGAAGAAGGTGCGGATCGGGCCTGCGCCGACATCGCGGGCAGCCTCTTCCTGCTGGCGGTGTACCGCGCGGAACGCGCTCGACGGGAGCCATACCATGAACATCATGGAGTTGATCATGTGGATGATGACGACGCCGGTGTAAGTACCCATCAGGTTGTACTTGTAGAACAGGACCGCGATGGAGGTGTAGATGCCGAGCTTCGGGAATGCGTTGGTCAGCAGGAAGGACAGCATGAACATCTTGCGGCCGGGATACTTGAAGCGTGCGATGGAGTAGGCCGCCGGGATACACAGGATCATGGAAACACCGGTGGTGATGATCGCCACGATGAAGGACTGTGCGATCGAGGAGACCAGACTCTTCTGGCTGAATACGTAGCTCCACCATTTGAAACCCCACTGCTGCGGAAGGATGGCCGGAGCCTGATACTCGTTTGCGAAGGCGAGCATCAGCATATTGATCATTGGTCCGTAGAAGAACAGGATGAACGCCGCCAGCAGGATAAACTCAAGAAACTTGCGTCTGCCTACCGCATGGTAGAAGCGTTTTGGATTGAGCATTTTGAACATTGAATTCTTACACCCCTTTTTTCTTTCGCCTGCCCGGAAAGATGCTCTCTCTTTCATCGACCGGAGCCGGCACCACTCATTTCGGAACGCGCTGTTTCCCCCGAAAAGGACAAAAAAACAGCCAGATATAACACACGACAGTTCTTTCCCACCCGGAAAAGTACGCCCATGTTACTCTGACTCAAATCTCTGAAAGCAACATTCCTTAACCTTGACCTCAGTATAGCACGCCCTTCGGGGGTGTGCAAGTGCAAAATCGCAAAAAGCTGACTTTTTACACAAATCTAACATAATGCGAACATGAGTTTTATACAAAATGACGAAGAAAAAGCGCCGCACACGGTTCCGCACGTAAGATCAGCGGAGTGAAATTTGTGCAGATTGACTGAGCTGCGCCTGCCGTACGGAGCGCCGTCTGTGCAGCATCACCGGGGCGGTTGCAGTTTTGCCGCGAGATATGCTATAATGAGGATATCATTTCGATGGACCCCAAAAAACGAGGCGCAGCGGCAGCCGCGCTGATGGAGGATAAAAATGGAGCACAAGAGAGAAAAAATGGTGGACGCGCTGCAGGACTGTCCGGTGATCGCCGCGCTCAAGAGCGATGCCGGTCTGGAAAAGGCGGTCAGGAGCGACTGCACGACCGTATTTTTTCTGTACGGTACGATCCTGAACATCGCCTCGCACGTCGAGCGGGTCAAGCAGACGGGCAAGATCGTTTTTGTTCATGCCGACCTGATCGAGGGTCTGACCGCGCGGGACATCACCGCGGATTTCATCGCGCAGAACACACAGGCGGACGGCATCATTTCGACCCGCCCGAACATCATCCGCCGGGCAAAGGCGCTCGGCCTGCTGACCATCCAGCGCTTTTTCCTGTTCGACTCGCTCTCGTTCGAAAACGTGCTGCGCCAGAGCTCGAACGCGGACGCGGTCGATCTGCTCCCGGGCACCATGCCGCGCGTGCTCGAGCGGCTGAAGCCGCAGATCCGCCAGCCGATCATCGCGAGCGGTCTGCTCGCGGACAAGCAGGACGTCGTCGCGGCGCTCTCCGCCGGCGCGCAGGCGGTCTCGACGACAAAGCCCGAGCTGTGGGAGATCTAAATACTGTCGCAAAGCTGACGCTTTGCCGACAATATGTGTTCTGACTTCGCAGAACACGGACGGAGAAAAGTTCCTGTGCAGAAACTTTTCTCTCTTTCAGAGTAAAAAAACCGAGGCGCATGTCCCCGATTTTTTTGCGTTTGCAGGCAAACGCTTTTCATGCGCGCTGACGCGCGAAAACGGCAGGTAAAAATTTTTGCCGCCCTTTTAGCGATTCTGCGCAAAAGAAATCCCTTGCAATCTGACAGAAGCTGTGCTATATTGAGAATAACGAAAGTGAATATGTATGTTTGCTTGGAGATTAGAGTCAAAGTAAGCCGTTGCCGCAGAGCGAAAGCACTGCGGTGTGGTTGCTTTGGCTTTTTTTTGTTGGGAAAATGGAGGGAAAAGTATGTATGATGTAACCATCGTGGGCTGCGGCGTGGTCGGCGCATCGCTTGCCTATACGCTCTCGCAGTACAGGCTGCGCGTGCTCGTGCTCGAGCGCGAGAACGACGTTGCCATGGGTACGACCAAGGCCAACAGCGCCATCGTTCACGCGGGCTACGACCCGGAGAACGGCACGCTCATGGCAAAGCTGAACGTTCGCGGCTCGGAGCTGATGGAGCAGCTGTGCAGCGACCTGTCGGTCGGCTACAAGCGCATCGGCTCGTTCGTTCTGGCGTTTGACGAGGAGCAGAAAAAGCATCTCGAGCACCTGCTCGAGAATGGCGTCCGCAACGGCGTGCCGGGTCTGCGCATCCTCGACGCAGAGGAGGCGCACGAGATGGAGCCGAACCTTGCGGAAAACGTTGCCGCAGCGCTGTACGCACCGAGCGCCGCGGTCATCGACCCGTGGGGGCTGTGCATCGCAGAGGCGGAGACCGCCGTGCGCAACGGCGTTGAGCTCAGGCTGAGAAGCGAGGTCACCGGTCTGGAGGACAAGGGCGGCCATGTGCTCGTACATACCAAATCCGGCGATTACGAAACAAAGGTCATCGTCAACTGCGCCGGCGGCTGGGGCGGCGATATCTGCGCGATGACCGGCGAGACCGAGTGGGAGGCGCAGCCGTCGCGCGGCGAGTATTATCTGCTCGACAAGTCGAGCGGCAATCTGGTCAGCCACGTTATCTTCCAGTGCCCGAACAAGCTCGGCAAGGGCGTCCTCGTTTCGCCCACTGTGCACGGAAATCTGATCGTCGGCCCGAACGCAGTCGATGTTGACGCGCCGGACAGCAGGGAGAACACGCTTGCAGGCATGGACTTTGTCGCGGAGACCAGCCGCAGGAGCGTTCCGTCGATCGATTTCCGCCAGTCCATCCGCAATTTTGCAGGCGTTCGCGCGAACACGAGCGAAAGCGACTTCATCATCCGCCCGGCGAAGAATATGCCGCGCCTGCTGCATATTGCCGGCATCAAGTCTCCCGGCCTGTCCGCAGCGCCTGCGATCGCAGAGTATGCCGCCGGTCTGCTGGAGGACATGGGCATCGTCCTCGAAAAGAAGGACGAGTGGAACGGCAGACGCGAGCAGATCCGCTTCAAGCAGCTCTCCGACGAGGAGAAGGCGGCTCTCATCGCGAAGGACCCGCGCTACGGCCGCATCATCTGCCGCTGCGAGACCATCACCGAGGGCGAGATCGTCGCCGCGATCCACTCTCCCATCACGCCCTGCTCGCTCGACGGCATCAAGCGCCGCGCAGGCTCGGGCATGGGCCGCTGTCAGGGCGGCTTCTGCGGCCCGCGCGTGCTGGATATTCTCGCGCGTGAGCTCGGATGCAGTCCGCTCGACATTCAGCAGGACGGCGACGGCACCTTTATTCTGATCGGCACCACCAAGGGAGGCACACTGGCATGAAATATGAACTCGTGATTATCGGCGGCGGCCCGGCAGGCCTGTCTGCTGCAAATGCCGCATGGGAAGCAGGCTGCCGCTCGATCTGCATCGTCGAGCGCGACCGCGAGCTGGGCGGCATCCTCAACCAGTGCATCCACAACGGCTTCGGTCTGCACTATTTCAAGGAAGAGCTGACCGGCCCGGAGTATGCCGGCCGCTTTATCGACATGGTAGGCCAGACCGGCGTGGACGTCCGTCTGGACGCCATGGTGCTGGACATCACCCCGGACAAGCACGTTCACATCGTCTCCTCCGAGGGCGGCTATGAGGACCTTGAGGCAAAGGCTGTCATCCTCGCGATGGGCTGCCGCGAGCGCACCCGCGGCGCGATCGCTATCCCGGGCACCCGTCCGGCAGGCGTTTTCACCGCCGGTGCGGCGCAGCGCTACCTTAATATCGAGGGCTACATGGTCGGCAAGCGCGTCGTCATTCTCGGCTCGGGCGACATCGGCCTTATCATGGCGCGCCGCATGACGCTCGAGGGCGCGAAGGTGCTCGCCTGCGTCGAGGTCATGCCGTATTCCGGCGGCCTGACGCGAAACATCGTGCAGTGCCTCAATGACTTTGACATTCCGCTTTATCTCTCCCACACCGTTTCGGAGATTCAGGGCAAGGACCGCGTGGAGCGCGTTGTCGTTTCCGAGGTCGGCCCGGATCGCCGTCCGATCCCGGGCACCGAAATGACCTTCGACTGCGACACGGTCCTGCTGTCGGTCGGTCTGATCCCGGAGAACGAGCTGAGCCGCGGCGCGGATATTCAGATGGACCCGCGCACGAACGGCCCGGTCGTATACGAAAACATGGAGACCTCCATCCCGGGCGTGTTCGCCTGCGGCAACGTGCTGCACGTACATGATCTGGTCGACTTCGTAACCGCCGAGGCGGCGCGCGCAGGCAGGGCTGCCGCTGCATACTGCGCAGGAAAGCAGACCGCCGAGGGCAGGACGCTCGACATCAGGAACGGCAGTCTCGTCGGCTATACCGTGCCGCAGCACGTCCGCATGGACGCCGACTTCACGGGCGTAGACGTATTTTTCCGTGTCCGTGCGATCTGCGGCGCGAGCCGCATCGCGGTCAGAGACGAGAGCGGCGCACAGATCGCGTCCTTCCGCCGCGAGCATATGGCGCCGGGCGAGATGGAGAACATCAGACTGCCGCGCGTCCTGCTCGAAAAGGCACAGGGCGCAGTCACGGTATCGGTTGAGGAGGAACAGGCATGACCAGCATTATCTGCATTACCTGCCCCAAGGGCTGCCGCCTTTCGGTGGATGAAGAAAACGGCTATAAGGTAACGGGCAATGGCTGCCCGCGCGGCGAGATCTACGGCAAAAACGAGCTTCAGCACCCGGTCCGCGTCATCACCTCGACCGTCAGGATCGAGGGCGCTGCGGTGCCGCGCCTGCCGGTCAAGACCGACAAGCCGCTGCCGAAGGAGAAGATGTTCGAATGCATGCACCTGCTCGACAGCATCACCGCGAAAAGTCCGGTCAGGATCGGAGACCGGCTCGCAGAGCATATCCTCGGCACGGACGTCAATATCGTCGCGACAAAGGCGTTGTAAAACGGCACTTTTCAGGTCTGTAAAAAAATTTGCAAAAAAGTTTACGCAAACGTTTGCATTCTTGTTAAGAATATGTTAATATAAATATACTCAATGACGGATGAGCACAGGGCGCATGTTTTGCCGGGCAGCAATGCCCGAACGAACCATGCGCCGGTGTTTATTTTCATTTTTTCAGAAAGTGAGGCGGACGTCAGTGAACGGAGTAATTCCATATCTGCGTGAAATGAATTTTGTGTCGGTGATGTTCCGACTTATACTCGCCATGGTGTGCGGCGGCATGATCGGTCTGGAGCGAGGGCGAAAACGCCGGCCTGCCGGTTTCCGAACATACATGCTCGTGTGTCTGGGCGCGGCGCTGACCATGCTGCTCAGTCAGTATGAGTTTGCGATGGTCATGGGCCCGTGGAATGGCATTGCACAGGAGCTTGGCATGAAGACCGACGTTTCGCGCTTCGGCGCGCAGGTCATCAACGGCATCGGCTTCCTCGGCGCGGGCACCATCCTCGTCACCGGCCGTCAGGAGGTCAAGGGCCTGACCACGGCGGCAGGCCTGTGGGCGTCGGCCTGCATGGGTCTCGCCATCGGCGCAGGCTTTTATGAATGCGTTGTGCTGTGCACGGTGCTCATCTTTCTGTGCATGCGTTTTCTCCCGGCGTTTGAGAATTACCTGGTCGAGAAAGCGCGCTTTATCAACATTTATGTAGAATTCCGCTCTCTGGATGACCTCGGCTCGATCATCAGCCGCATCAAATCACAGGGCGCGCGCATCTGCGACGTGGACATCAACCGCGGCCGCACCGAGCGCTCGATCAATCCGAACGCGGTATTTGCCATCCGGCTGCAGCAGAAGCAGCCGCATACGCAGGTCCTCACGGCGATCGCCGCGCTGGACAGCGTATACACGATCGACGAAGTCTGAAAGGGGGGGACGAAATGCTTTCGATTTTTAACGGAGTCCGCGATATTACCATGCTGTCGGTCACGGTGCGTCTTTGTCTCGCCGTACTGTGCGGCGGCATGATCGGTCTGGAGCGCGCGTTCAAGCGCCGTCCCGCCGGTTTCCGCACGCATATCCTCATCTGCCTCGGCGCATCGCTCACCACGATGACCAGTCAGTATCTGTATCTGAATATGCACTATTTCACCGATATGGCCCGTCTCGGCGCGCAGGTCGTTGCCGGTATCGGCTTCATCGGCGCCGGTACGATCATCGTGACGCGCCGTCAGCGCGTCAAGGGACTGACCACGGCGGCCGGTCTCTGGACGAGCGCGATCGTCGGTCTTGCCCTCGGCGGCGGCTTCTATGAGGGCGGCATCGCGGTAAGCGTGCTTGTGCTTTTGGCTGAGCTGGTGTTCTCGCGTCTCGAGTACCGCATTCTGGACAACGTGCCCGAGATCAACCTGTACATGGAGTATTCGGATAAGGACTGCCTGGAGAACGTGCTTCAGCTCCTGCGCCAGAACCGTCTGAGCATCTCGAACATGGAGATCACGCGCTCGGCAGGCAGCGAGGAGCACAACGCCTGCGCCATCTTCGCGCTGCACCTGAAAAAGGGCTGCCGCACGGAAGACCTCATCCAGAAGATCCAGCGCATTGAAGGCGTAGTGTCGGTAGAGGAAATTTAACAGGAACCAGGAGAAAAGCCAAAGAGCGCGGACAAAAGTCCGCGCTCTTTTCATCTGTATTATGATGTAATTTGCCAATAACGCTGCTGCTGCGAAAAACATCACTCGCGCGGCAGAACACATACTGCCGGAAAAACTTTGTTTTTCGGCAATATCAAACGGCCTGTTTCCGAAGAAACAGACCGTTCGAGAAAAAGAGAATGAGAGAGGTTGTCTTAGTGAACGCCTTCCTCGGTCGCGACGCGGCAGAGTACATCCGCGTGGTTGGAAATGATGGCGTCAACGCCGCGGTGGATCATATCGCGCATGTTTTCCTCGTCGTTTACCGTCCAGGTGTTGACCTTCATGCCGCGGCTGTGGTACAGATCGACCAGCTCCGGCTGATACTGGAGCAGCATATAGCGCGGGTGCATGTTGTCCGCGTTGGAGCGCTCGATGTACTTGTCGATGTCGAGATACGGCTTGTCGTAGAGCAGGCCGGTCTTGATGTCCGGGCAGAGCTCCTTGAACTTCTGCATGGAAATATGGTTGAAGGAGGAGACGAATACGCGGTCCTGCATCTTGTGTGCGGAGATGGCGTCGATGACGCGCTGCTCCAGACCCTCGTAGAATACCTCGTAGTTCTTCAGCTCCATATTGAGCAGCATATTGGTCTCGTCGCAGAAATCGAGCAGCTGATCAAACGTCCAGATGTGCTGTCCTGCGAATTCGGGGGACTTCCAGGAGCCGATGTCCAGCTGGAGCATCTCCTCGTAGGTGTGGTCCTTGATGAAGCCGGTGCCGTTCGAGGTGCGCTCTACCGTTGCATCATGGAAAATAATGAGCTTGCCGTCCTTCGTGATATGAACGTCGCTCTCAAAGCCGTCTGCACTGGTCTCCTCGACCGCCTTGTGGAATGCAAGCGGGCTGTTCTCCGGGTATTTGCCCGAGAAACCGCGGTGCGCGAGCAGCATGACCTTTTTCATATTCGTTCGCCTCTTTCGTAAAAATAAAAAAGCACATACCGATACTGAGTCCCCGGTATGTGCTCGCTCAACAAATCTCATGCACATATACATTATATCATAAAGCCGGCGGAATGCAAACCCTTCTTTCGTGCATTCCGCATATTTTTTTGTCCGCCGCACACCGGGGGCGGTGCCGGTTTATGTAAAATCCGTGTAAAAAGCGTGAGCCTTGTGTGATACCACCGAAAATGCGTGTCTGCTCTCCGCATTAGTTTACAGAAGCAAAAGAAAACAGCAAAGGAGTTTTGCCTTATGGGATACCAGAGCGTGTTTCGCCGCCACGAGAAAAAATACCTCGTAACGCAGGAGCAGTACGACCGGCTCGCGAAGGTGTTCGCTCCGCGCATGGAGCGCGACCGGTTTTCCGAGTCCACCATCAGCAACATCTATTATGATACGCCGGATTTCCGACTCATCCGCCGCTCGCTCGACCAGCCGGTGTACAAGGAAAAGCTGCGGTTGCGCACCTACTGCACACCGCACGCGGATACGGAGGCCTTCGTCGAGATCAAGAAGAAGTACGACCATGTGGTCTACAAGCGCCGCATCGGCATGAATTATCAACAGGCTGTGGATTATCTGGACGGCGCCCCGGCGCCCGAGGAAAGCCAGATCTCCCGGGAGATCGACTGGTTCTGCCGGTTCTACGAGGGACTTCAGCCGGCGATGTGCATCTTTTACGACCGGCTTGCGGTGTTCGATCGCGAACAGCCCGACCTGCGCGTCACGTTCGATTCGGGCATCCGCTGGCGCGCGGACGACCTCGATCTCGCGCACGGCACGCGCGGCAGACTGCTGCTCGATCCGTCGATGTGCCTGATGGAGATCAAGATCCCCGGCGCGGCGCCGCTCTGGCTCGCCCGTGCGCTCTCGGACGCAGGCGTGTTCCCGAGCCACTTTTCCAAATACGGCGCGGCATATCAGACCATGCAGCGCGAAGAAAAAACCATCCGCTTTAACGAAAAAGGAGAAATCTACTGTGCTTGAGACTTTATTTGGTTCGGTTCTGACCTCCGGCATCACGGCCGCCTCGTTCACCGTCTGCCTGATCGCGGCGCTGGCGCTCGGCGCGCTCGTCGCGGCGGTATATATGTATAAAAACACCTGTACGCAGTCCATGGCGGTGACGCTCGCGCTGCTGCCCGCGATGGTGCAGATCATCATCCTGCTCGTCAACGGCAACCTCGGCGCAGGCGTTGCGGTGTCCGGCGCGTTCGGCCTTGTCCGCTTCCGCTCCGCGCCCGGCTCTGCGCGCGACATCACCTGCATCTTCCTCGCCATGACGCTCGGCCTCGCGACCGGCATGGGCTACATCGGCATCGCGGTCATGACCGGCGTTGTGATGTGCCTGCTGCTGCTTGTCTATGCGGCGATGTCCTTCGGCCGAAGGCCGGAGGAGGAGAAGGAGCTCAAGATCACCATCCCGGAAAATCTGGACTACACCGGTCTGTTTGACGATCTGTTCGCGCAGTATACGCGCACATCCGAGCTGGTCTCGGTCCGCACGACCGGCATGGGCAGCCTGTATAACCTGCATTATCATGTAACGCTCGTCTCGTCCGAGGTCGAAAAGCAGTTCCTCGACGCCATTCGCTGCCGCAACGGCAATCTGGACATCGTTTGCGGCAAGGTGCCGCAGGCGAAGGAAGCGCTCTAAAGCTGTCGCGAAACTACAGTTTCGCCGACAAGCTGTGTTCTGACGAACGCAGAACACGAGTCGTCCGAAAGTTCCCATGCGGAAACTTTCTCCCTCCAGAAGTATCCAAACCGAGGTACACGCCCTCGGTTTGGATGGCTTTGCGAAGCAAAGCCTGTTAAATGCGCGCTGACGCGCGAGTGCTGAATGCGCTTGATGAGCGACTTCATCGACAAATTGTTTTACATTTATGCTATTTCGAATTTAAGAAAGGTTCTGACTGATATGAAAATGAAAAAGAAACTGCTCGCAGCGCTGCTGGCTTCGGCGCTCGCGGCGGGCATGCTGCCGACCTCGGCGTGTGCGGTATCATCTGCCTATACCTCCTCGAACGCGACTCTCATCAGCTTCACCGACTCTGCCGTGACGGCGGACGGCAAATACAGCGGCTATGAGATCGAGGGTACGGACGTCTCCATCACGGCGGCGGGCACCTATGTGTTCTCCGGCGACTGCGACGACGGCTCGATCACGGTCAAAAAGGGCGTCACAGGCGTTACGCTCGTGCTGAACGGCCTGACGCTGACGAATGCGGACAGCGCGGCCATCACGCTGAATAAGACCGCCGAGGCGGCGCTCATTGCGGCGGCAGGCAGCGAGAACACGGTAGCCGATACCGCGGGCGCGAACGACGAGAATGCGGCGGTCAAGGTCAAGAGCGGCGCGTCGCTTTCGCTCAGCGGCACCGGTATGCTGACCGCCTGCGGCAACGTGAAAAACGGCATCAAGGGCGCGTCCGACGCAGTTATTACGGTAGATGAGATGACGCTGAATATCGAGGCGGCGGACGACGGCCTGTCCTGCGATGACGAGCTGACCATCAAGGGCGGCCGGGTGAACATCACAGCAGGCGGCGACGCCGTCAAGGCCTCTCCGGATACGGACGATACCGAGAACCCGGATACGACTTCGCTCGGCAGCGTCACGATCTCGGGCGGCACGATCACCCTCGAGGCAGCGGAGGACGGCATTCAGGCGGACGGCGATCTGACGATCTCGGGCGGCACATTTGCCGTGACCGCGAACGGCGGACATACGACCGCGATTTCGGACGAGGATGCGTCCTGCAAGGGCCTCAAGGCCGGAAAGACGCTGACCGTTTCGGGCGGCACGTTCACGGTGGACAGCGCAGACGATGCGCTGCACGCGAACGATGTGACCGTTTCGGGCGGTACGCTGACGCTCGCCTCGGGCGACGACGCAGTGCACGCGGACAATGACTTCGTGGTCGGCGTGCAGGGCTCGTCCTCGACCTCGAACCCGAAGATCAGCATCACCGCAAGCTGTGAGGGACTCGAGGGCACGACCGTCAGCGTTTACAGCGGCGACATCGACGTTGTGGCGTCGGACGACGGCGTGAATGCCGCGAACAGCGAGCTTGGTGAACACAGCGACAAATTCGCCATCAATATCGCAGGCGGAGACCTTTATATTGATGCAGGCTCGGACGGTCTGGACTCGAACAACGACATCAGCATCACCGGCGGCCGGGTCGAGGTCTACGGTGCGGACGCTATGATGGATGCAGCCATCGACTATGACGGCACGTTCACGCTCTCGGGCGGCACGCTGTTCGGCGCGGGCATGGAGCCGGGCGCGGGCACGCAGGCGTATATCGCGGTCGGTGAGACCTCGCCGAGCGGCGGCAAGGGAGGCCACGGCGGCATGGGCGGCGGAGCGAACGGCGGTCAGGGCATGACGCCGCCGAATGATGCCGGCGGTACGGCCGGCACGACGAACGGCAATCCGCCGACGCCTCCGGCGAATGCGGACGGCAGCACCACGCCGCCGAGCGGTGATCAGAATGGCCAGAACGGTCAGCAGAGCGGCGCCCGTCCGGAAAAGCCGTCGAATGAGGGCGGTCAGCAGGGCGGCAAGCCGATGAACCGCGAGAGCGCCCTCGGCATCGAGAAGGGCAGTGTTATCACCGTGCAGGACGCGGACGGCAGGACGCTTTACACCGCGACCGCGCTCGGCAGCATGAGCAGCGTTATCTTCTCCTCGTCCGACATCAAGGAGGGCGAGACCTATACGGTGCTCGTGGACGGCGCCTCGGTCGGCACCGCGACCGCAAAGCTCGGCACGACCTCGAACAGCGGCAGCTTTGCGCCCGACGAGAACCGGAACGGCGCGCAGCAGGGCAGCGTTTCGGGCTTCGGTGACGTTCCACAGAACAGCTGGTTCGCGGACGCGGTCAAGTACGTGAGCGAAAACAAGCTGATGAACGGCAAAAGCACCACGGCTTTCGCCCCGAATGAGAACATGAGCCGCGCGATGCTCGCGACTGTGCTGTACCGCATGAGCAGCGAGACCGCCGAAGCAGACAGCAGCTTCCGCGACGTTTCCTCCTCGGCCTACTATGCCGCAGCGGTAAACTGGGCGTCGAGCGAGGGCATCGTAAACGGCACGGGTGCAAATGCGTTCTCTCCGAACGCGAGCATCACCCGCGAGCAGCTCGCCGCCATGCTCTACCGTTATGCCGGTGAGCCGAGCGTGAGCGCCGACCTGTCCGCCTACACGGATACCGTCGACATCTCGCCCTACGCATCGAAGGCAGTCGAGTGGTGCGTGGCGAAGGGCATTCTGAGCGGCAAGAGTGCGACGCGCCTTGCGCCGCAGGACACCGCAACGCGCGCGGAGTGCGCCGCCATGCTCCAGCGGTTTGCCGCGCTGTAAATTCCCGAAAACGCAACATATTAAACACAGATTCAACACAGGAGGACGGTAGACTGATTGCAGAGAACAAAAGGAGGCGGCTTTTATGCAGTCGAGCAGTCAGGCAGTCCGCGCGAAGGAGGATGAACCGTTCCTCGAGCGCTTTATCGAAGCGCACGAGGGCTTCATCCTGCGCACGGCGTCCCGGCACGCCGGTCACACGGTGACAAGGAGCGATGATGAATACTCGGTCGCGCTGATGGCTTTCTACGAGGCCGTCAAGGGCTACGACCCGGCAGGCGGCCCGTTCGGCGCATATGCGTCGCTCGTCATCGGCCGCAGGCTGGCGGACTACTACCGCGCATCGCACCGGTTCGATGCCGAGGTCAGCCTTGCGCCGCAGACCTTCGACGGAACGATAGAGGAGGACGCGGCGGACGCAGGCGTGCAGCTCGCGGTCGTAGAGAAGCTCGGAGAGATGCGCACGGTCTGCGCCGCCGAGGAGATCGAGAACGCGGACGAGCAGTTCGCAAAGTACGGCTTTTCGTTTTACGATCTGGCGTCCTGCTCGCCGAAATCGGATAAAACGCGCCGCGGCTGCGGCATGGCGGCGGCGGCTCTCAGCCGCAGCAGCCTACTCGCCGCCTCGCTCCGGCGCACACACGAGCTGCCGGTCCGTGCGCTCGCGAAGGAGAGCGGCGTATCCGCACGCCTCATCGAGCGCCACAGAAACTATATTGTTGCCGCGGCGCTGCTGCTGGACGGAGACTATCCGGTGCTCAGCAGCTATCTCGGCAGCATCAGAAGGTATCTGCACGAGGCAGAAGGGCAGAACGGAAGGGAGGCGGCAGTATGCGCGCAGTCGTGACCGAGATCAGAGAAACGAGCGCGGTGGTGCTGTGTGAGGACGGGCAGATCCGGCTGATCCCGGCGCAGAATTTTCACAAAGGGCAGGAGATCACGCTCAGCGCGGGCAGGCGCCGAATCCGCCGTCCGCTCATGTGGGCCGCGTGCGTCGCGGCACTGTGCGCGATGGCGACGACGAGCGTTTACGCGGTGTGCGAGCCGTATTCGAGCGTGACCGTGGACGGGGAGGAAAGCGTGGAATACACGCTCAACCGCTTTGACTGGGTGATCGGCACGCGCGTTTCCGGCGAAAAACCGCCGAAGGGCGAGTCCGTGCCGCCCTTCACACACGCGAGGGACGCCGTCCGGCAGGCGGTCGAGCGGGAGTACGCGAACGGACAGGAAAATGTCAGCATCACGGTCTCCTCGCACGACAGCGGCAGGGCAGAGGGGCTGCGCGAGATGCTCGAGAAGCCCGGAGACGGGCACGGGGACGATGGGGCGGAGCGCCCGGCGCTGCGCATCCGGACCGCACCGCCCGCGAGCGAAAAGACGGGAGATATGTGACGCACAGTGAACAATCAGCATCGTGCGGCGTGCCCGAAGGCCTTGGGCGGTTTGCCTATAAAAACCATGTGCAATTCGGCTAATGCGCGGAAAATTTTCGCGCGGACACGGGTCTGCTTGCCAAACGGCGGTGAGGAGTGGTAAAATGATTGCAGAAACAAAAAGCAAGAGAAAACCTCCTGATGAGAGAGAAAACCCGTGCTGAAAAGGAGAAAACTGCAATGAAGGATATCAAAGTCGGTATTGTAGGTCTGGGCCGTCTGGGCTCGGTACACGCACAGAACCTCGCGTTCAAGATCCCGGGCTGCAAGCTGGTCGCCGCCTGCTCGCTCGAGCAGAAGGAGCTGGACTGGGCGAAGGACTACCTCAAGGTAGAGTACACCACCACCGATTACAAGAAGATGGTCGATGAGGCAGACATCGAGGCTGTCGTTATCGTTTCCTCGTCGCCCGAGCACTGCTGGATGATCGAGTACGCGCTCGACGCCGGCAAGCATGTGTTCACCGACAAGCCGCTGGGCTGCTCTCTCGAGGAGTGCAAGCGCGCCGAGGCCGCTGTTGAGCGTCACCCGGACAAGCTGTTCTTCCTCGGCTTCATGCGCCGCTACGACCCGTCCTACGCAGATGCGAAGGCACAGATCGATGCAGGCCACATCGGCAAGCCGTATCTCGTCAAGGCGACCGGTCTAGACCCGGAGGCTCTGGTCGAGAGCTGCATCAAGTTCTCCAAGACCTCGGGCGGCATCTTCATCGACGCTGCGTCCCACGACATCGACCTGATGCGCTGGTTCCTCGGCGGCGAGGTCACTGAGGTTTATGCCGCAGGCACCACCTTCAAGCATCCGGAGTTCGCTGAAAACGGCGACACCGAGACCGGCATGGCGATGCTGAAGTTCGACAACGGCACGGTTGCATTCCTGCACGTCGGCCGTACTGCGCCGCACGGCTACCACACCGAGACCGAGATCGTCGGCACCGAAGCGCACATCCGTGTTGCCGGTGTGCCCTGGAAGGACCGCGTCATGGTATACGACCAGTACGGCGCACGCCAGGAGATCGTCGAGAACTTCCCGCAGCGCTTTGCAGAGGCATATCTGCTCGAGATGGTCGACTTCATCGACTGCATCCAGAAGGGCCGCAAGCCGGAGCTGACCGTTTACGACGGCACCAAGGCTACGCTCGTTACCTATGCGATCACCGACTCGTTCCATACGGGCAAGCCGGTACAGGTGAAATACTAACGCATTTCATTATAAGGGGGACGCTGTCCCCCTTATATACGTTTCCGGTTCCCAGGGAAACCGGAAACGATAACCCCCTCTCGTCCGCACGGCGGACGAGGCCGCGCCGCCGCGGCGCGGGCAGAGGT
>OLQV01000151.1_pt1 | contig 72839 bp, 58 predicted proteins | sample 1672371 | NCBI WGS metagenome assembly OLQV01 (sample SAMEA3136676, study PRJEB25190) | human gut metagenome
CATGTGCGGCGAAGAAAATACTTCTCGGCCTGCAAACGTGCGCGCCGTCCGCCTTAGGCGGACGGCGCGTGCGCTGCAGTCAGGCCGCAAACCCTTTTGTCAAAAAGTAATACTTTTTGACAGTCGCAAGCCCTGCGGCGTTTTCTCAGCGCAGCGTGCCGAGATAGCCCTCGAGGATCAGGCTCGCCGCGACGGCGTCGACCGTCCGGCGGTGCTTTTTCTCCTTGCGGCCGTTGGCGTGCAGGATGCCGTGCGCCTCGATGGAGCTGCGCCGCTCGTCCCAGAGCACGACCTCCAGCCCCGTGGCCTCCGTGAGCAGACGCGCGACGGCGCGGCTCTTTTCCGCGCGCGGGCCTTCCGTGCCGTCCATATTCTTCGGCAGCCCGAGCACGATGCGCTCCACGCCCTCGGCGTGCACCACGTCCGCGATCGCCGCAACCGCACGCTCCAGATTCCACTCCGTGAGCGTCCACGCCCGGCCGCAGAGCGTGGCCGAGGCGTCCGAGAGCGCGAGCCCGATGCGCGCATCGCCGTAATCAATGCCCAGAATTCTCATCGTGTTCCCTCCGCAGATAGGTTCGGATCGCGCCCGCCATGTACAGCGAGCCGACCGCGCAGATGACATCGTCCTCCCCTGCCTGCGCGAGCGCAAGCGCCGCCGCCTGCGCGGGGTCGGGGCAGACCGTCACCGGTTTCCCGAAGCGCTGCAAATATGCCCCCAGCTCCTCCGCCGGCAGCGCGCGCGGCGAGAGCGGCGTGGCCGCGATGTAGGCCGCGGCATACGGGTCGAGCTGCGCGATCAGATCGGGATAGTCCTTGTCCGCGAGCACGCCCACGAGCAGCGTGATGCGTCGGCCGGGGAAATAGCGCGCGAGATTGTCCGCCACCGTCTGCGCGCACTGCGGGTTGTGCCCGCCGTCGAGCACGAACCACGGCGCGCGCCGCAGCACCTCGAACCGCGCCGGCCAGCGCACCTGCGCAAGCCCCGCGTGCACGGCCGCATCCGGGATGCGCCAGCCGCGTGTGCGCAGCGCCGCCACCGTCTCGAGCGCGACGGCCGCATTGCGCAGCTGATGCCTGCCGAGCAGCGGCAGGTCATACACCGCGCCGCGATAGGAAAAGGTCTGCCCGTCGACGCTGTCGCGCAGCGGCTCGATGGCGTCCGCGTCCACCTCCGTGAGCGGGATATCCAGCCGGGCGCACGTCTCGTGCAGCACCGCGCGCACCTCCGGCACCTGCGGATAGCTGACGGCGCGCGTGCCGGGCTTGAGGATGCCCGCCTTCTCGCGCGCGATTTGCGCGAGCGTGTCGCCGAGGATCTCCGTGTGGTCCAGCCCGATGTTCGTGATGACGGCGCACGCCGGCGCGCCGATGACATTCGTCGCGTCCAGCCGGCCGCCGAGCCCGACCTCGAGCACCACGATGTCGCAGCCGCGGCGCTGAAACCAGAGCATGGCCGCCGCCGTCACGAGCTCAAACTCCGTCGGCTGGTCGTCCATGGCCGCAATGCACGGCTGCAGCGTCTCGCACGCGGCAGCAAGCTCCGCGTCCGGGATCGGCTGGCCGTTGACCTGCATGCGCTCGGCGAATTGCTCGAGAAACGGAGACGTGAACAGCCCCGTCGTATAGCCTGCCGCCTGCAAAACGGCCGCGAGCATCGCCGCCGTGCTGCCCTTGCCGTTCGTGCCCGCGATGTGCACGAATTGCAGCGTGTCCTGCGGGTCGCCGATGCGGTGCAGCAGCTCGCGCACCCGCGACAGTCCCGGACGAGATCCGCGCCACTCGACGCCCCGGATCAGCGCCCGCGCTTCTTCTATGGTCATTACGCAGTACCTCCCGCGTGAAAAAAATCAAACGGATGAATTATATCACATTTCATGCCGCGCAGCAACCTGCACCCTTGCAATTTGACTACGGTGGGAGTAAACTATGAAATGCTCGTTTTTTCGCCGGTTTTCTCTGGTTTTTTAATTTTTCCCCAAAGGTGGTATGCAAATGGAGAATCTCATCATATCTGTCCACGCGATCCTGCCGATGTTCCTCGTGATGGCGCTCGGCTACGGCGCGCGCTGCCTCGGCTGGATCCATCGGGAGGAGATCTCGAACATCAACAAGATCGCCTTCCGAATTTTTCTGCCATGTCTGCTGTTTTATAATGTATACTGCTCCGATCTGTCCGGCTCGTTCGATCCGCTGCTGATCGCCTATGCCGTCGGCGGCGTGCTGCTGTCGTTCGCGATGGCGCTCGGCTACACGCTGCTCACGGAAAAGCTGCCGGAGCGCCGCGGCGTGATGATCCAGGGCATGTTCCGCAGCAACTACGTCATCATGGGCATCCCCGTGGCGACGGCGCTGCTCGGCGCGGATCAGCTCGGCACGGTCTCGATCCTGATCGCGATCATCGTGCCGATCTTCAACATGGTGTCCATCATTGTGCTGGAGGTATTCCGCGGCCAGAAGCCGAAGCCGCTGCACATCCTCGGCCAGATCGCAAAAAACCCGCTCGTCATCGCCTCCGTGCTCGGCGTGCTGGCGCTGGTGGCAAAGATCCGCCTGCCGTACGTCCTGGAAAAGACGGTGCAGAGCGTGAGCGGCATCGCATCGCCCCTGCAGCTGTTTTTGCTCGGCGCGTTTTTCCAGTTCTCCGGCATCCGGCGCTATGCGCGTGAGCTCACGGCCGTCGTGGCGGCAAAGCTCATCGTGTTCCCGGGGCTGTTTCTGGGGCTCGGCGCGCTGCTCGGCTTCCGGGATGCGGCGTTCGTGTCGCTGCTGGGTGTGTTCGCCTCGCCGACCGCCGTCAACTCCTTCACCATGGCGCAGCAGATGGGCGGAGACGCCGAGCTTGCAGGCGACACCGTCGTCGTGACCTCGGCCGTGAGCATGCTGACGATGTTTCTGTGGGTCTTTCTGTTCAAATCCCTCGGGATGTTCTGAGCGTTCGGGACTTCACAAATCGGGTGAAACGGCGTATAATATTTTATTACGCAACAGTTCATCATGATATAAAGAGGACAACACCATGAATTTTCGAATGATCGGGCAGGTCATCGGCCGCGTGCTGTGCATCGAGGCGGCACTGATGCTCCTGCCGATGGTCGCAGCTCTGGCATACGGCGAGTCGCCGGCGCCGTTTCTGATCACGATCGCCGTCACCGGCGGCATCGGGCTGGTCATGTGGCGCGTGCGCGCAAAATCCGGCGGCATGACCGCGCGCGACGGTTTTCTGATCGTCGGTCTGTCGTGGATCGCCATGTCGCTGTTCGGCGCGCTGCTGTTCGTGCTCACGGGCGACATCCCGAACTACGTCGACGCCCTGTTTGAGACGATCTCGGGTCTGACCACGACCGGCGCCAGCGTCGTCACGGCGCCGGAGGAAATGACCCGCGGCGGCATGTTCTGGCGGCTGTTCACGCACTGGATCGGCGGCATGGGCATCCTCGTGTTCGTGCTGGCCGTGCTGCCCATGAGCGGCAACCGCTCGATGCACATCATGCGCGCCGAGGTGCCCGGCCCGACGGTCGGCAAGCTCGTGCCGCGCATCCGCAAGACTGCCTCCATCCTCTACCTGCTGTACATCGCGCTCACGCTCGTGGAGATGGTTCTGCTCATCGCCGGCGGCATGAGTTTTTACGATGCGCTGCTGCACGCGTTCGCCACCGCCGGCACCGGCGGCCTGTCCACGCGCGCGCTGAGCATCGGCTACTACAACAGCGCCTATATCGACATCGTCGTGGGCGTGTTCATGATACTCTTCGGCGTCAACTTCAGCCTGTATTACCTCGTCCTGCTCGGCAACATCCGCACCGCGCTGCGCAATGAGGAGCTGCGCTGGTTCCTCGGTGTGATCGCCTTTTCCGTCATCACAATCGCATTTGACATCCGCAATCTCTATGGCGGCGTCGGCCATGCGCTGCGCTATTCGTTCTTCCAGGTCACATCGATCATCTCTACGACCGGCTTTGCCACCGCAGACTTCAATCTCTGGCCGGAATACTCCAAGTTCCTGCTCGTGCTGCTGATGTTTGTCGGCGGCTGCGCCGGCAGCACTGCCGGCGGTCTGAAAGTCTCGCGCGTGATGCTGCTGTTCAAGTCCTGCACGATCGAGGTCAAGAAGATGCTGCGCCCGCGCTGCGTGGAAAACGTCCGCCTCGACGGCAAGCCGGTCGACGGGCAGACCGTCTACAACGCCCTGACGTACTTCACGTTCTACATCATCATCCTGCTCATCGCCGGGCTGATCGTGTCGCTCGACGGGCTGGACTTCACGACGAATTTCACCGCCGCGCTCTCGTGCCTGTCCAACGTCGGGCCGGGGCTCTCCCTTGTCGGGCCGACCGGAAGCTTTGCCATCTTCTCGCCGCTGAGCAAGATCGTGCTCATGATCTGTATGCTGCTCGGCCGTCTGGAGATCTTCCCGCTGCTGCTGCTGTTCGTTCCGTTCACGTGGCGCTGGAAGTGAGCGCTGCCCGCACCGGAATGCACATTGACCACAAGCAAAAATCCACACCGCCCCGCAAGTCCTATGACTTGCGGGGCGGTTTTTCAAAGCCTCGCAGAGTTTCGCCGCCGCAGCGGCGAAAGAAAGTCTCGATCATTTTCTCCGGCGACATGCGCGGCGGAGAAAATACCGCTCGGCCTGCAAACGTGCGCGCCATCCGCCAAGGCGGACGGCGCGTGCGCTGCAGCAGGCCGCAAACCCTTTCGTCAAAAAAGTACTACTTTTTTGACAGCGACAACCCCGCAGGCGATTGCCTGCGGGGTTGCCTCCGCGTGGCCGCGGTTTATTGCATCCGAGGCGGGCCTTGCCCCCTCGGGCTCCCCTGCGGCTCTGTCACATAACGCTGCTGCCTCTATCTCCACCCGGAACAGCAACGACCCCGCAGGCTCTTGCCCGCGGGGTCGTCTCTCTCCGCTGCTGACGCAGCGGTCAAATTTGAACTTTGCGACGCCGGAGAGCTGCGCCTTCGTCAGATCACTCCGACAGCTCTGCCTTCTTCTCGGCGGAGAGCTTCTTGATCTTCGGGATGCCCCAGATGAACGCCGGGAGCACGACGACGATCAGTGCATAGTAGCCGTCATAGCCATAGATCTTGGAGATGATGGTCGACAGGCCGAGCAGGGAAACCGCATAGCACAGGCCGATGACGACCAGGCCGACGATCACGCTGCGCAGAGCCTTGCTCTTGATGGCGCTCGGGAAGCAGTGGCCCTCGAAGCGCTGGATCATGGAGTAGACCAGCGTGACGGACGTGGACACGAACGCGCAGAACAGCAGGATGGTGTACACGACGAACAGCCAGGTGTAGCCGCTGCCCATGAGGGTGACGACGCTCTGGTTGGGGAGCTTCATGACATCGCCGATGTGGCGGGCTGCAATGCTGGCGACAGTGTCGACGCCAACGCTCTTGATGGTGCAGAGGATCGGGTACCAGCGCAGCAGCATGGCGCCGGAAGCGGCGAGCGCGCCGCCGTTCATGAGCCAGCCGAGGATACTGGCGCGCTTGACGCCCTTGTGCGTCAGCTCGGTGGAAGCGGCGATCATGGCCGGGACAGACACGCACTGGAAAGCAGCGTACACAAACACGCCGCGCCAGACGCCCTCGAGGCCCTTCTGGGAAGTGACGTCAGCGATGGCCGGGATGGCCGCGTAAGCCGCGTTCTCAGTGGCGAGCTCCTGAGTGACCGCGTCGATCGGAACGACGAAGCCCATGACGACGAGGATCGCGGTGACGATCAGGATTGCGGTGGAAAGAACGGTGGAAGCCTTGATGATCAGGTCAACGCCGAAAATCGACAGAAGGATCAGCAGGGCGATGATGACGAGGTTGCAGATGATGTCGGGCAGGTCGATCAGGCTCTTGACGATACCGCCGGCGCCGTCAACGCAGGACGCGACTGCCGCGAGGATGATGATGATGTAGAAGATCTCAAAGAAGACTTCCATCCACGGCTTCGGATACAGGGCGCGGTAGGTGTCCTTATAGTTGTCGAAACCGCTGAGCTTGGCAAACTTCATCATGATGTACATGACAACGGCCAGAATGCCCATGGCCAGAAGCGGGAAGATGGCCGCAGTCCAGCCGTACTGGACAAAATAGTTCACGACCTGGTTGCCGGTCGCAAAGCCGGCGCCCACGTGCGTGCCGAACCAGACGGACGCCACGGTGAAGGCGGCTGCCCAGCTGCTCTTGAGCTTTTTGTTATCCATTTTTTACCTCTTTCTTTTCTCTGTTTGCTTTTCTCTTTTGCTCTCTATTTCAAACCCGCCGCGTGCTCTCCTACAACCGCGGCGGGCTTAGAAATTCTCGTCCTTGTGTTAATTTGTGAACAAGTCATTAACAACTCGGGATAGTAAATTTATAATTCTCTCACGCGCAAAAGTCAATAACAGCCTCTTCCAATCCCCAACATTTCCCGAAAATCGTCGATGTGCACAATTTCTTGCGCGAATTTTTATGCACTCTGAATCTGGCATTTTTGTAAAAATTCGCGCGATTTTAGCGCTTTGACAGAAAGAAAACAGTTGCGGCATCTACACTTTCGTGCTATCATAACAATGCTGAGAGGTCAAGTCTTTTGTCTATTTGCTGACAAACGGCTTTGGCATTTTCTTGACACAGGATTTTGTCCCCGGAAGGCGCGCTTGATGAATTTTTAACCATCATTTTCTGCGTATGCATTCACTGCCGGGTACGAAACGCGGAGGGAGCGCAGCCCTATGAAGCTCGTGACATTTGAAATCAACGGCCGCAGCGCCGTCGGTCTGCTCAACGCGGACGCGACCGCCGTGCACCCCGTGCCCGGCTGCGCGGACATGCAGGCGCTCATCGGCCTCTGGCCGGCGCTGGACATGGCCGCCGTGCTGCGCAGCACCGCGCTGCCGCTTGAGCAGGTGCGTCTGCTCGCCCCGATCCCCCGCCCGGAGCAGGACGTGATCTGCCTGGGCATCAATTATTTTGACCACGCCAAGGAGAGCGAGCGCGTAACCGGCAAGGGTGCGAAAGCGCCGGACACGTTCCCGATCTATTTTTCCAAGCGCGTGCACGAGGCCGTCGCCCCCGGCGGCGACATCGACAGCCACAGCGACATCGTCGCCGACCTCGACTACGAGGCGGAGCTGGCCGTCGTGATCGGCAGACGCGCATACAACGTCAGCGAGGCGGAGGCACTCGAGTACGTATTCGGCTACACCATTTTAAATGATGTGAGCGCGCGCACGATCCAGAACCAGCACAAGCAGTGGTACCGCGGCAAGAGTCTCGACGGCTTCACGCCGATGGGCCCGTGGATCGTGACACCGGAGGAATTCGACGTGCGCGAGCCGCACTGCATCCGGAGCCGCGTCAACGGCGAGCTGCGGCAGGACAGCACCACGGATCTGATGATCTTTCACGTCGCGTATGTCATCGCCGAGCTCAGCCGCGGCATGACCCTGCTCCCCGGCACGATCATCTCCATGGGCACGCCCGCCGGCGTGGGCATGGGCTTTGACCCGCCGAAATGGCTGCACCCGGGCGACGAAGTCGCCTGCAGCATCGAGGGTATCGGCACCCTCACCAACACCGTTCGGTAATCCGCCGTCAGGCAATGCCTGCGACGGCCGAAGATATCGCAAACAGACAGAATCAGAAAAAGGAGACATCACTATGAAATTTGCTATGTATGGTTCCGGCGCTGCCGGCAGCGTCTTCGCTTCTTACCTGCGCAAGGGCGGTGCGGACATCATCCTCATCGACCGCTATGAGGCACACATGAAGAAGGTCGCCGAGGAAGGCATGCACTTCACCATCCATCAGGAGGAAGACGGCGGCTACAAGGATTACGATTACCAGCTCAAGGGCTTCCGCACCTATACCACCGCTGCCGATGCGGCCGCAGCGGAGGGCAAGGTCGATGTCATCATCTACATGACCAAGGCGACCCAGCTCGAGCAGGCCATTCAGGACTCCATGCCCGTCGTCGGCGACAGCACCGTCGCGGTCTCCCTCATCAACGGCCTCGGCAACGATGACAACCTCTTCAAGGTCTTCCCGAAAGAGCGCTGCATCATCGGCTCCGGCGTGCTGGGCACGGCTCTGCCCGAGCCCGCGCACTGCGTGTCCACCCCGGCCGGCGGCGTGCAGATGAACTTCGGCGGTGCGATCCGCTCGGAGCTCAACGACGCGGCCTGCGCCGAGATGCTCAAGTGCTACCGTGACGGCGGCTGCGACGCCTACTGGCGCGACGGCGAGCCGGGCACCGACAACAACATCTACAAGTTCATCTGGAAAAAGGTCTGCGTGAACGCCACCGTCAACACCGTGTGCGCCGTCCTGCGCCTGAAGATCGGTGAGGTCGAGGCGGATCCGTTCGGCCAGTGGCTGTTCCACAGCGTCATCCGCGAGACCTGCGCGGTCGCGACCGCCAAGGGCGTGCCGATGGACGCCGATGAGTTCATCGCCCACGATCACAAGGACATCGTCACCAACATCGCCGACTACTATCCGTCCATGTGCCAGGATATGCTCTTCAACCACCGCCAGACCGAGATTGACGTGCTCAACGGCAAGATCGCCGAGTACGGCGAGCAGCTGGGCATCGACACCCCGGTGTGCAAGGTCCTGTCTCAGGTCGTGCGCTGCATCCAGGGCAACTACGACAAGCAGTACCTGAAGTAAGTTCACCCCGTTTTTTCGCTGCCGGCCGGGCAACAACCGGCCGGCAGTTTGCTAAGGAGGCAACCGCATGAAAATTGCAATGATCGGCTCCGGCGCTGCCGGCAGCGTCTTTGCCGCCTATCTGCGCAAGGGCGGCGCCGAGCTCTGGCTCGTCGACAAGTACAAGGCGCACATGGATAAGATCGCAGCCGACGGGCTGGTCTTCCGCACGCCGGAGGGCGAAGAGGTGCTCACGGGCTTTCACACGAGCGCGACCGCGCACGACATCGGCACGATGGATATGGTCATCCTCATGGTCAAGGCCACGCAGACGGAGGACGTCATGGCCGACACCATGCCCTGCATCGGACCGGAGACGGCGGTCGTGTCGCTGCAAAACGGCCTCGGCAACGACGAGGTGCTCGCGCAGTTCGTGGACGCCGACCGCATCCTCTACGGCAGCGGCCTGATCGGCACGGAGCTGGCCGGCCCCGGCGTGTGCGTGAGCAAGCCGGAAAAGGGCATCCAGATGCACTTCGGCGCCGTGCGCAGCAACCCGAAGGCCGACGCCGCCGGCAAGGCGCTCGAGGCGTGCTTCCGCGCGGGCGGCTGCAACGCGAGCTTTGACGAAGACGTGCGCCCGTACATCTGGAAAAAAGTCATCGCCAACAGCGGCTACAACGGCGTGAGCGCCGTCATGCGCCTGAAGGTGAAGGAGACGTTCGCCGACCCTTACGGGCACGACATCGTCATGCACGTGTGGAGGGAGGGCTGCGCCGTCGCGCAGGCGCTCGGCATCGGCGACCTCTGGCCGCTGATGGAAAAGGAGGAGCCGAACATCGTCGCAAACCTCGGCAACTACTACCCGTCCATGGCGCAGGACGCCGTACTGCACCAGCGCCAGACGGAGATCTCCGTGCTCAACGGCGCGATCGCGCGCTACGGCGCGCGGCTGGGCGTGCCCACCCCGTTCAACACCGTCATCACGCAGGTCATCTCCTGCATCCAGAATAACTACGACAAGCAGTATCTCGGCTGAGGCGGCGCACGGCAGCCGGCATCGAGCCAAACAACAAATCCCCTCCGTATGCTTTTCCGCATACGGAGGGGATTTTTGCATATCCGGGAGACGGCCGGCCGGAAATCACGCGGGGCTCAGGATGCGCCGGATCTCCTCAAGGTTGTCGGCAAAGTAAATGCCCTCCTGCCGCTCCTCGGACGAGAGTCCCTTTTCGATCATCTGCTCCAAAAGCGCCTGCAGCGCACGGTAGTAACCGTTCAGGTTGTAGAGGATGCACGGCGCGTCCAGATGCTTCAGAGACACCTTGGACATGACCTCCGCGATCTCCTCGAGCGTCCCCGTGCCGCCGGGGAAGGCAATAAAGGCATCGCCGAGCTCGATCATTTTGCGCTTGCGCTCCGCCATGTCCTCGGTCACGATGAGCTCAGTCAGGCCGTCGTGCTGAAATTCGCTTTCGATGAAGCAGCGCGGCTCGACGCCGGTCACTTCTCCGCCGGAGCGCAAAACGCTGTCCGCGATCGCGCCCATCAAGCCGGATCTGGAGCCGCCGTAGACCAGCGCGTTTCCGCTTGTGCCGATCCATGTGCCAAGCTCCTGAACCGCTTCCCGCAAAGCCGGATCATTGCCTTCGTTTGCGCCGAGATAGACCGTAATATTCACACAGAGTCCCTCCGATCCTGTTCCTGTCGGTATAAAAGCGGCAGTCAGGCTTTTTGCCTGACTGCCGGCAGGTACGCACCGTTTGTATTATACGCAGCCGAGGAGCGCCTGTCAACGGGATCGGCGCGCAGGCATCTGCGCATCCGGCCTGCGCAGCTGCGCCGGTTTTCAGGCAGCATGCTCGCTTTGCTTTTTGCGCGCGCCGCCGAACAGATACCGCACGACCGGATAGATCAGCGAAACGACCGCCAGGACCCACGCGCCCGGATCACCAAAGCACAGCGCAATGTATGCACCCACGGAGGCCGAGGAATCGATCGCCCCGCCGTTGACGAGCTTCGGCAGGAAGGCGCAGATCAGAACGCGCGCGATCAGCTCGGCGCAGCCGGCGACCAGCGTAAACTCCGCGTGCCCCACGCCCTGCACGCCGGAGCGAAAGACAAACAGGACCATCAGCGCAAAGTACATGGACAGATCCACGTACAGATACAGATTCCCGTAGCGGATCGTGGCCGCCGTGATCTTGTCCGCGCTCATAAACAGGTACTGGTATGCGCCCCGGATCGTCAGGAGCATGCCGGCGCCGCCGAGGATCAGATACATGGCAAGCCCGATCAGGAGACTCTTGACCGTTCCGCGCCGGATCCTGTCGTGTCTGCCCGCGCCCAGATTCTGCGCGTTGAAGCTGACGATTGCGGTGCTGAGCGCATTCATCGGGCACATCAGGAAGTTGTTGAGCTTGTTGGCGGCGCCGAAGCCGTTCTGAGCGGGGTTTCCGGCCGCCATGATGCCGTCCGGACCGATGTCGAAGCCGACGAGCGCGCGCTGCATCACGATGATGCCGACCGCCAGCACCGAAAACTGAAGTCCCATCGGCAGTCCCTGACTCAGGTGCTGCGCATACACGGAGAGCTCTGCGCGAAAATCCTGTCCGGAGAGGTGGAGCTCCGGATATTTGCCGAAGGCGTAGATCAGGCACAGGAGCGCGCTCACCGCCTGCGCCAGCACGGTGGCAGCCGCCGCGCCGATGACCCCGAGCCGGAACGCGAGAATGAACAGCAGGTCGAGCCCGATGTTCAGCACGGTGGAAAACAGCAGGAAGATGAGCGGCGTGGTCGAATCGCCCAGACTGCGCAAAACGGAGCAGATCAAATTGTAGTAGAGCTGCGCGAAGATCCCGAGGAAAATGACCAGCGAATACTGATATGCCGCCCTCCAGACGCCGGGGTTTGCCTCGGACAGGCCGATGAACCGGAGCAGGGGCCTGAGCGTCAGCACGGCGACACCAGTCAGCGCGAGCGACAGGACACCGCCGAGAACGAGCTGCGCCGCAAAGGATCTGCGGACTCTGGCCTGATCGCCGCGCCCCGCCGCGATGGACGTGATGACCGAAAATCCGGCGGTGCAGCCGACCGCGAACTGCAGGAAGATGAACAGGATCGGAAACACATCGTTCACGCCCGCAATGTCATCGACACCGAGCGTCTGCCCGCAGATCGCGGCATCGCTGATCGTATAGATCTGCTGCAGCAAATACGAGAGAATAATCGGTACGGAAAACTTGAAAATCACCCATCCTTCGTCGCCGGAAAGCAGGTCGACCGAAGATTTTTTCCCCAGCTTTAACATAGTTGCTCCTTCTGTACTGCCTCTGCCGCCAAAAAACCTCATTCGCCTTCTGCTCTGCAGCTTTTGCGCTGCCGCAAGGCGAAACGCGGCAAATTCTGATAACACTCTTTTCGTGCATGCAAGTTATACCGCAGAAATTGTGAACAATTCTACCTCCGCGCGCAAATATTGTGTGCAGCCGGCCGCCCTCATGGCAAAAGGGCAATATTTTTGCCGGCACAAAACACCCCCTGTGCCGCAGCACAGGGGGCAGCTTGTCAAAAAATCTCATAGAGTTTGCGCCCGCAGGCGCAAAGAAAGTCCAATCATTTTCTTCGGCGACATGTGCGGCAGAGAAAATACTTCTCGGCCTGCAAACGTGCGCGCCGTTTGCCTCCGGCGGACGGCGCGTGCGCTGCAGTCAGGCCGCAGACCCTTTTGTCAAAAAGTATTCCTTTTTGACAGACGCAACACCCCCTGTGCCGCAGCACAGGGGGTGTCCGCTATGGTGTTTTTCTAACCGTCAGCGCAGCGCGCTTACCGGTCGGGATACTTCTGCGTCAGCTCTGCCTCCAGCGCATCCCAGTCGCGCGGCGGTCTGAGCTCCGTCCACGTCTCGGGCGAGGTGTTGTCCACGCGCTCGTACTCGTGGCCGTTGGTGGCCTCCTGCACGGCTGCGTAGTACCAGGCCGTCTTGTTGCTGTTGTCCGGCCAGACGATCATGTCCGGCAGCAGATGATCCTTATCCGGGGTACGGAAGAGGACGTTGTTGATGATCTCCATGACCTCGGCACGGGTGATCTGGTTCTGCGGGCGGAACGTGCCGTCCTTATAGCCGCTGATCAGGCCGAGCTTCGCCGCGCGGTTGATGTAGTCGCGCGCCCAGCTGTCGTAGATATCGGTGAAGGCATCGTCCTCGACCTCCGGCGCATGGAAGAACAGCGCCGCGATCGTCGCGAACTCTGCGCGGGTGATGTACTGCTGCGGGCGGAACGTGCCGTCCTTGTAGCCGGCGAGGATGCCGCCGTTGGTGAGCGTGGCGACCTGACTGGTGTACCAGCTCTGAGCCGGGACATCCGAGTACGAGCACTTGGTGGTCCAGATCTCCTCACGGCCGTCATCTCTCAGGATGCGGTAGAAGATCGCGGCGACCTCGGCGCGCGTGATCGGTCTGTTCGGTGCGACCGTACCGTCCGGATAACCGGCGATGTACGAGTCGTGGTTATCGCGCTCCAGCGGCGGAGGCGGCAGCTCGTTGTCCTCTGCGGAGAAGACGAACTTGATGTGCGCGGCCGCTTCCTGGAAGGCGTTGCCCATCGCGGGGTCGATCTCAACGGTCACGTCCAGCTTGATCGGGTCTGCCTTCGGGAAGACCTCGGCAACGAAGACGTCGCTCTTGAGTCCGTCGGCCGCGTCGAGCTGGTCGAAGAGGCTCGCGTTCTTGTTGGTCGCGAGCACCTTGCCGTCCTGCGACACGGTCATGTTGATGTGGCTGAGCACATCGTCGTACTTGATGGCAGCGCCCTCCTTGGCGGAGGCGTCGCCGTCGATCTCGGCGCGGAGGTAGACCTTCGCGCCCTGCGCGCCGTTGGCGCTGTCGGCCTTGACGCAGATGGTCTGCGTGAGGCTGTCGCCGGGCATGCAGTTGGAGAAGTTGGCAAACAGGTCCGTCGCCGAGCCCTTGCCGGTGTTGGTAAAGGCAAAGCGTGCGTTGTTGCCGTCGTTGCCGTCATAGTAGGTGACGGTGGGGAGCTTTTCCTCGCCCGTTGCCCAGATGCCCAGCCCCGCGGCCAGCGCGACCACCAGCACGAGGGCGACGATCATGGTAAACTTTTTGTGTTTCATACCGCTGCCCTCCTTATGGTGTCGTGGTCGGCTGCGTCAGATAGCCGTTGCTGTCAACGCCCACGCCCCAGCTTTCTGTCACAGCCTTGCTCGGCGCGGCCTGAATGCTCTCGGCCAGCACCGTCACCTCGAGGTGACAGCCCGCGGGCTTGTCGGCCGGCTCGGTGATGGGCTTCTGCAGCAGGTTGGTCGTGACAGCGTCCGCCGCGACCGGCATCTTATAGTAGTAGATGCCGTCAGAACCGAGGAACCAGCTGTTGTCACTGTTGAGTGTGACATTCGGCAGGTTGTCGCCGGAAACGATGTTTCCGGTGGTATCATCCACCCAGTTCATGACCAGCTTGACGCGGACATAGGACACGGCCGTGCCGGTGTTTTTGACGGCGATGCTCGTTTTCTGGCTGCCATCCAATTTCTCGACGATGTCCGTTCCGGACTTGGCCGCCGTGAAGGTGTTCGTCACGGGCTCGGTGTTCGCCTTGAGCAGGGCGAACGTCGTGCCGACGGCCAGTGCGAAGATCAGGCACAGGGAGAGGATGAGCGCGGTCTTTCTCCCGCCTGAACCGTTAAAGATACGTTTCATATGTCATCCCTCCTGTTCAGTTTTTCTGCGCGGCGCTGCCGCTGATCCAAGTGTTGATCACGTCGGCAATGCTCGTGAGCCAGTTGTGCGAATTGTAATGGTTGGTGACATCGACCACAGCGCTGGTCGTCGTGCTGCTGAGCGTAGCCGTCTTGTTGTTGTCGCCAACGATGCTGTAGCTCCACGACCAGTTTGTATCCTCAGTGACCGTGTACGTGCCGACGGCCAGACCGGTGATGGTCTTTCTTTCGTTGTTCTTGAGCACGATGGTAGTCACGACCTTACCGGTGCTGTCCTTGACATCGAACACGAACGTCTGGTTCTGGTTCGCGCCGTCGCCGGTGACAGCCTTGGAGATCGTCAGGCTGCAGGTGTTGACATGGCACAGGAACGCTGTGCCGTCCGGCGGCGTGCAGGTCTTACCATCGCAGGATGTGTGCTGGAATGTGGTATTCGCCGTCACATCGGTCTCACCGATCTTCACAGCCGCAGCCACACCGAAGTCCGTCCGGGTGTTGATCTTGCCGTCCACGATAGCATCGGCGTCCGGCGTGTAGGTAAGCGTCAACTCAGGGGCTTCGCCCATCACAGCAGTATTGGCCTCGGTTTCGCCGTGCTTCCACACGGTGGCGGTCAGGTTGCCGTCAAAGCCGGGCACGGTGTCGCCGTAATAGCCCTCGCTGTCCTTGAAGGTCAGCTCCGGCTTGAAAACGTTGACGTTGGCAGTGCTGCTGCCCGTCTGCTCCGTTGCGGCGTCGGCCGCAGTGCTTGCCGTCTTGGGCGCGACCGTGACCGTGACCGAATAGGTAACGTCATCTTTCAGGTCAGACAGGTTAGTAATCTCATTGCCGCCGTTTACATCCTTGACCGCAACGGTGATGTCCACATACTCTGTCTGCCAAGTTTCAAGTCCGTAATTTTCTTCGCTCAAGTTGAGCGTTACTCCGCCGACCGTGACCGTCGTTCCGGCTTTGAGCGCGTCGGCAGTCACGCCGCCGAGCAGATACACATTCTGCTCCGCCGCCGTCACCGTCACAGGCTGGATCGGCACATTGACCTGCGGGCGTTCAAAGGTCGCAACCGGAAGCTGCGATGTGCTGTTTGCGTAGATAGCAGCGTTGGCATTCGTGAACACATCGTTGCCGCCGAGGAAACCGTCCTTTGGCACGACCTCGAAGGAGATGACCAGCTTATGGCCGCGCGGGACTTCCGTGCCATCCGTCTGTGTTTCCACGCCGCACCAATTGTCGGCGAAGTCAAAGCCGGTCACGCTGACCTGTCCATCCGACAGGATGCTGGCAGTTGCGCCCATATTCCCATTGCTGGTTGTGCTCCACTGATACGTGTCTCCGGTCTTTCCGGTGCAGGCATAGGTCTGCAGCCGGATCTGCTCCGCCGTTGTACCGGCCGGGAGACAGAACTGCTGCGAAATAATGTCCTTGACGACCGCCTCGCTGCTAAGCGTGGTGCTTGAGCCGCCGGTTTCGATCTGGTCGCTGATCTGCTTAAAGATGTTTTTCAGGGACTCCGCATCCGCAGCGGAGAGGTAATAGCTCGGGTTTTGCACAACGCCGTTGTTGCTCGACAGGTTCTGCATGAACCAGTTGCAAGCCGCGGGCAACGCGCTGCTGTTATCGCTCAAATTCTTTGTTGGCTTTGTTCCCGGGCTGGTGGCATCTGCACCGGCAAAAATTCCGATACCGTATACCGTAGCGCCGCCGGATTTGATGTTATTCGCCGTGGTGATCGCGCTGTTCGCAACATTAACTTGGAAGCCGTTAAAATCCGTCGGGGAACCGTCCGTAAAGACGATGACGACGCGGTTTCTCGTTTGATCCGCAGGAACAGGGTTCGCATCCAGAATACCCTTTGCCATCTCCATGCCGAGGTCCGTTCTGGTTGCGCCGCTTGTTTGCAGTGCGCCCAGCGATGCGGTGACGTTGTTCTGACCATCCGTTGTTTTCATGGACTGAAGCGCAGTCGCATACACACTGGAGGCATTCTTATACTTCGTCATTTTGCTGCCGATGAACACGCCTGTGTTATAGCCGTAGTCATCATCGGTATCTGCAAAGCCGACGACCGCGATCCGATGGTCGACGTCGTCATCCGTGCCGAGCTGGCCGTCTTTACCGGCAGCCTTGGTTGCAACAGAGTTTGCAAACTCCGTTGCTGCACTTTTCAGCGCCGCCAGTCTGGTGCCGCCGCCGCTGGAGCTCACCGAACGCTGATAAAACTGTGCGTATTTTGTGTCCTTTCCTGTCGATGTACCGATGGTCTGGGTCACGCCGTCAGCATCCGTATAGGTGTAGGTGTAGACGGTGCTGTTTCCATCCGCGGCAAGTGTATACAGCGGGCCGCGGCTTCCGAAGTCCGGAACACTGTCGTTTTCTTCACTGACAACCTTTGTCCCATCAGAGAAGGTATATGTGTAGGTGTAGCCATCCCGTCTGTTGCCTGTATAGGTCACAGTCACTTTCTGATACGCATCTCCGACTTTCTCATACAGGGCGTCTTTGTAATAATAATAGCAATCGCTCGTAGTAGTACCTATCCAATTACTTGTATAGTTTTTGAGGCTGGTACTCAGCGCATTGTACACCTTCGATTTTTCCACATTTACAGGTACATACGAGCCGTCCGACAGCTTGTACCAGAGGTTCGCGCTGCCGCCGTTGTGGCGTCTGTCATAGTTATTTGCATTGGTCGTCTTGCTCGAATACTTATCATACGTGACCGTGCCCATATCATCCGCCATCGAGCCGGACTGGTCAAGGACAAGCACGATGTCGGTCGGGACGTCCTTCTGAATCTCGGAGATGACCTTGCTGCCGGTGGCATAGGCCTCAAGCGTGATGGTATACGTGCCGTCAGCGTTCTTGGTCGCGGTCTTGCTGGTAACAACGCCGTTATCCGCTGCCCGCGTGGTCACTGCGTTCACATTTGCGGTGAGCATCGGAGCACGGGCGGGGCTGTTCGCCGCCTTAGCATTGGCCTGAACGAGCGGCGCGACATTCGTAAAGTTCACGGCGGGCACAAAGTCCTCCGTGGCGGGCGCATCCCCGACCACGCCGGCGCCCATGAACAGGCACAGGCTCAGGAGCAGGGCTGCACAGAGGACGAGCGAGAGAATGCGTTTTTTCATGGTTTCGTCCTCCTTTCTCAGGGCGTCGGGATCGGGTCGATCTGCGTGCTCGAGGTGCTCGCCTCGACCGCTCCGACGTGCTTCCATACATCTCTGACATCATTGGCGGCGTACTGCTCAAGGTTCGCCGTCTGCACGGCCTCCGCCGTTACATAGATGTGCACCGTGGAATTCTGGTATTCGTTGCCCATTTTGGTGCTGAACGTGACGCGGCTGAACAACTGCGTCGTGGCCGTCTTCGGATCGACCGCACCATTATAATAATAGTACCCGTCCGCTCCGGCGATCCAGTCGGTATCGTTCAGATCCAGCACCAGCAGGTGCTCGCTCGGGTCGAGCGGCATGCGCTCGCTGTCGGCGTTGAGGATCTCGGGCGTGATCTTCACGCGGGTGTAAAACGCACCCGTGCCGACATTCTCCACATACACCACTTTGTTCACGACGCTGCCGGGCATGACGCGCACGGTCGTGAACGGATTGCCGTTACCGTCCTCGTCGTGCAGCGCGAGCTTGACCGAGCCCATCGTGATGACGTTGTCCGCCGTGCCGACGGCCGAAAAGTACGCCCACGTACCGACCGCCAGCAGTGCCACTGCCAGGAGGAGCACCGTCGCGATGGTCCACTTCTTCTTCATGCACAAACCACCTTTCTCCTTGCCGGGGGTTATTCTGCGCTGTGCGCAGGGATTCTCTTCCGCGCCCGGATGGGCGCGCCGGGACTGTTTTTGCGGGATTCTCTCTTTCAGTCTGCGCGCGGACAGCGGCAGTACCGCCGCCCGCGCCCGGATTGAAGCCGAGCCAAAGCCCCCGATGGGGGCGGCGATTTCGCCGCCCCTTTGGGGTCAAAATGTTGGGGAATTACTTGGCGTCAAACGCGGAGAAAGCAGCCTCCCAAGAAGTGAAGCCGTCCGCCTGAATGGCCTGAGCGACCACCTTAACAGAGCTGAACGAAGAAGCATTCGCATTGTCAAGGCCCGCCGGGACAATGACGTTCTGGAACATCGCCGTAGTGTCCGCGCCAGCGGCCAGCGTGCCATCATACTTCAGGATAAACTTTGCATCGAACTGGCCAATCGTAAAGGTATCACCTTTCACAACTTCAACAACGCTCCAGCCCTCGCCCAACTCACCAACGAGCAGGTTCAGAGCGGCCTTATAACCGTCGTTCGGGAAAGTCTCCTTAAAGTCCGGATAGTAAGCGGCAACAAGATTCATCCAGTTGCTGACGTTAACAGTCGCACGGATATAAGCCGCATTTTTGCCGGTGTTATGAACAATGGGGTCTTTTTTCACGGTCTGACCGGGATAGACATTATATGTGTTGCCATTCGCAGTACGCGCATCCGGATTGTTCACGTCCGTCTCGTCGAGCGTGATCGCGACGTTGCCCATGGTGAACGTATTGGTCGCGGACTTCGTATCGGTGAAGTACGCCAGCGTGCCGCCGACGACCAGCACCGCGACGAGCATGACTGCGATCGCAGCCATCAGAATGGATTTCTTCTTCATAAGTAGCGTTCTCCTTTTCTTTTTTATGTACAGCTCTCTGTACAAGGTTTTCAAGGGATCTGCTCAGGGAAAGTTGCGCGGGAGTCAGGGCATCGGCATCACAGCCGTGAAGCCATCAACGGGGGCTGCAGCGTTCCACGCAGCAGCGGCGTCGCCCGTGCCAACAGCCTGCACAAGATAGGCGTTGAAGGAAAGCGTCGTGCTGCCATCGGCAACCGTCTCATCAACAACAATCTCGTTGTTGGCCAGAACGCCCTGAGAAACGGTGCTATTCGCTGTCAGCTTTTCGCCGCCGTTATAGACATACAGCGTCTTGGTGCCATTATTGGCAAGCTCCGTCCACTTGCCGTCGACCGTATAGGAAAGGCCTGTGCCAAGCTGGTTGTCAACGACAACATACAGGTAAGCATCACCGGCAAGCTTTTCGACCTTCACGGTCGGGTCTTTCGGGATGTTCACGCCCGGAACAACTGCACCATACGTATTTCTAGTGGTGTAGTCACTATCGGCATCACCGGTTTTCAGGACATACCGGCCAGTCGCGTCCTGCTTATCGATGACGTGCTCTTTGAGGCTGAACGTGGTGTTACCGTCAATAAGCTTGCCCACCACAAACGTGTTGGTAACCGTGTCCGTCGTATGCGTCAGCAAAGCCCACGTCGCGCCGACCGCCAGCGCCACAACGAGCACGAGCGCGATGGCGATCGTCAAAGTTTTCTTCTTCATTTTTGTGTTTCCTCCCTTACACAAATTTTGGTTTCCGAACTCACCATGTCTCAACAGCGTCCAGTGTGCGCTGTCAGTGTTCATAGGGTTAATGCATCGGGATGTGAAAATATTTCACATCCTCGGAAAAATTATTTAAAACTTACGATTTTTGTCATCCTTTTCCGTGCACTTTGCTGCATTCGCTGCCTCCGCTCGGCGCGCCGCATCGCGCGCGTCCGCCTCAGCCGCCTTGCGCAGCATGTCCGGCAGGAACGCCAGAACGATGAGCACGATCGCGATCGCAATGGCCAGATACATCCCCGGCGGGTTCGAGACCCAGTGCGAAACATAGCCGAGATACGGGATGGTGAACACCGGGCGGCCGATGAGGTTCTTGAAATAGACCGGTGCGCCGTCGGGCGCGTCGTTCGCGTCTCCCTGCGTGTAGAAATGCTCGTTTTCCGCATCGATGGAGATCACGCGGTGTGTGACGACATCCAAGTCCTCATTGAGTACGAACGTGATCGCGTCACCGACCTGCACGTCCTCGGGCGCACAGGGCTTGACATAGATCAGCGAGCCGGTGTGATACGTCGGCTCCATGCTGCCGGACAGGACGCACATCGGCCGCAGACCGACCAGCCGCACGCCCACCAGAAGCAGCGCCAGAATGACCACCAGCACCACCGCAACGGTGGAGATGGCATTGCACACTTTCTGAACCTGTTTTGACATCTTCGTTCTTCCTTTCCCTTCGCGGGCATCCCTCCTGTTGATCCCGGCCGGAGGGCAGACCTCCGAAGCGCAGCCTGTCCGAGCCGGGGACGCGCACGGCGAGGCGGGGCGGGAACGCTTCGGAGTTTCCCGTCCCACTTCAGCCGTCACGCTTACTAACCAAAAGGATACCACGATTTTCTAAACACCGATAGGGGTAATGTACACAAATTTCCAGCTGAAACTTTGTAAGAAACAAACAGTTTTGCCTTTTGCTGTCCAACATTCTGTACAGTTATCCCACGCCCATTGTACGTTTCGGCCGCGGGTGCGTCAAGTGCGGGGCGCGGGCGCGCGGGAATCTTACCTTTTCTTAAAACTGTCCCGATTTTGCTTGTTTTTAGCTGGGAAACATGATAGGATAATTGCCGATTATGGATAGATAACAGGAAGGAGCTGCACGCATGGATACAAACGTGCTCGACTGGCTGGAAGTCACCGCCGCAGCCTGTCCGGACAAGCCCGCCTTTCTTGACGAGGACGGCGCGGTGACCTTTGCCGACGTGCGGCGCGAGGCGCGCATCATCGGCACGGCGGCGGCAAGGCTGCGCGCCGGACGCAAGGCGCCCATCGCCGTGATGAGCGGGCGCAACGCACACACCCCGGCCGTGTTTCTCGGCGCAGTATACGCCGGCTGCTGCTACGCACCGATGGACGGGACGATGCCCGTGCACCGGCTCAATTCGATCCTGCACACGCTCGACACCGATCTGATGATCGTGCAGCGCGCGTTTTACGACAAGGCCAGGACGCTGGAATTCGGCGGCGAGATCCTCATCGCGGAGGATCTGCTCGAGGGCTGCGAGGACGCGGCGCTGCTGGCGGACTGCCGCGCGCGCGCGCGTGAGCTCGACCCGCTGTACATCATCTTCACCTCCGGCTCGACCGGCACGCCCAAGGGCGTCATCACGGCGCAGCACTCGCTCATGTGCTACATCGAGGACTACGCCGGCGTGATGGGCATCGCGCGCGAGGATGTGCTCGGCAACCAGTCGCCGCTGGACTACATCGCCGCCGTGCGCGACATTTATCTGCCGCTGCGCTTCGGCGCGACGACGGCCATCATCCCGAAGGAACTTTTCATGTCGCCGGAGCGTCTGTTCGAATACATGAACGACAAGGGCGTGACAGCCGTGGGCTGGAGCGTCTCGGCGCTGACCGTGCCGGCCGCGCTGGGCGCGTTCGAGTGCAGCGTGCCGCAGCACCTGCGCAAGGTGTGCTTCTCCGGCTCGGTGATGCCGTGCAGCTGCCTGCGCCAGTGGCAGCTCGCGCTGCCGGAGGCGCGGTTCGTCAACCAGTACGGCCCGACGGAGGCCACCGCCTCGTGCACGTATTACGTCGTGCCCGGTCTGGTGGAGGACACCGACGTGCTGCCGATCGGCAAGCCGTACCCGCACTACGAGGTGTTTCTGCTCTCGGAGCAAAACGAGGCCGTGCCCGACGGCGAGATCGGCGAGATCTGCGTCAAGGGGCCCATCCTCGCGCTCGGCTACTACAACAGCCGCGAAAAGACCGCCGAGAGCTTCCTGCAAAACCCGCTCAACCACGCTTACGACGAGCGCATCTACAAGACCGGCGACCTCGGGCACTTCGCGCCCGACGGCAACCTCATGTTCCACGGCCGCAAGGACCGGCAGGTCAAGCACCTCGGTCACCGCGTGGAGCTCGGCGAGATCGACCTCGCCGCGGCGAAGGTGTCCGGCGTGGAGGAGGCCTGCGCGCTCTACGATCAGGAGCACGAGCAGATCTGGCTGTTTTACACCGGCGCGGACGTGACCAAGCGCGACATCGCCGTGGCGCTGCGCGCCGACCTGCCGGGCTTCATGGTGCCGCGCAGGATCGAGCAGCTTGACGCCATGCCCCGGCTCGACAACGGCAAGACGGATATGCGCGCGCTGGCCGGGCGCATCGCCGACGCCCACCGATAATCGCTTACATTACTCACATTTCAGGAGGTATTTTATTATGGAACAGGAACTGATGGACATTCTGACCGATCTGCGCCCGGACGTGGATTTTGAGACCGAGACCGCGCTCATCGACGACCACATTCTCGAATCGTTCGACATCGTGTCGCTCGTCGCGGCGCTCAACGACGCGTTCGACATCGAGATCGGCGCAAAGGATCTCGTGCCGGAGAACTTCAACTCCGCCAAGAGTCTGCTGGCCATGGTGCAGCGCCTGCAGGACGAGGACTGATGGACAGGACTGCTCTGAAAACGGCGGCCGCGAAATACGGCACGCCGCTGTATCTGTTTGATCTGGATGCTTTCACGGCGCGCGCTGAAAAAGTGCGCGCCGCGTTCGGCTCTCACGTGCAGCTTTGCTACTCCATGAAGGCAAACCCCTTCGTGCTGCGCGGCCTGCCGGACGTGTTCCGCTGGGTGGAGGTGTGCTCCCCGGGCGAGCTGACGATCTGCGAAAAGCTCGGCATCGCACCCGAGCGCATCCTCTACTCCGGCGTGAACAAGGGCGCGGACGATGTCGCGCGCGCCGTCGCGCTGGGGGCAGACCTGCTCACGGCCGAGAGCACGCTGCATTTTGATCTCATCTGCGCCGCCGCGGCCGCGCAGGGAAAGCACGTGCGCGTGCTGCCGCGCCTGACCGCCGGCAGCCAGTTCGGCATGGATCCCGCCGCGCTGGAGGATCTCGTTGCGCGCCGCGCGGAGTTCCCGAACGTGACGATCGTGGGCATCCATTACTTTTCCGGCACGCAAAAGCGCAAGGACGCCGTGATCGCAAAGGAGCTTGCGCATCTGGATGAATACCTCACGATGCTGCACGACAAGTACGGCTTCACGGCGCAGCACGTGGAATACGGCCCCGGGCTGAACGCCGAGTGCCTGCGCGACGATGCCGAGGCGCGCGACGGCGCGCTGCTCGACGCGGCGGCGGCGCACATCCGCGCCTTCGGCGAAAAGTACCCGCTCACGATCGAGATGGGCCGCTTTTTCGCCGCCCCCTGCGGGACGTTTCTCACCGGCGTAGCGGATGCCAAGTGCAACCTCGGCGTGAACTATGCCGTGTGCGACGGCGGTATGCATCAGGTGAAGTATGACGGCCAGCTCATGGGTATGCAGTCCCCGCCGCTGACGCTTCTGCGCGAGAGCGCGGACGCCGCCGAACCGTGGATGCTCTGCGGCAGCCTGTGCACAACAGCGGACGTGCTCGTGCGCGAGGCGCAGCTGCCGCCCCTGCGTGTGGGCGACGTGATCGCCTTCGGACGCTGCGGCGCCTACTCCGTGACGGAGGGCGTGGCCGTGTTCCTCTCGCGTGACATGCCGCGCGTGGCGCTCTGCCGCGGCGGGGACTTCACGCTCGTGCGCGACCGGTTCGCGACCGACGTGCTCAACACCTGCCGGACGCCGGAGGACGAAGCATGACGCTGACATCGCTGCCGTTTTACCTGCTGGTGTTCGCGCTGCTGGTGCTGTACTACCTCGTGCCGAAGCGCTTTCAGTGGGTGGTGCTGCTGATCGGCAGCTACGCATTTTACGCGTTCGTGTGCCTGCGCTACATGGGCTTTATCGTCATCACGACGCTCACGACCTACTTCGGCGCCCGCGGCATGGACGCCATGACCACGCGCATGGAGCAGACCGTCGCCGCGCACAAGCAGGACTGGGAGCGCGAGGAGCGCAAGGCGTACAAAAAGCGCTGCAAGTCCCGCCGCAAGGCGCTCATGATCGCCATCCTGCTGCTGAACTTCGGCATCCTCGCCGTGCTCAAATACTATAACTTCTTTGCCGAGTCCATGGAGACGCTCTTTGCGTCCGTGGGGCTGACGGTCTCGCTCGGCCACATTGGGCTGCTGCTGCCGCTGGGCATCTCGTTTTACACATTCCAGTCCATGGGCTACGTGCTCGATGTCTACCGCGAAAAAGTGCCCGCCGAGCGCAACGTCGGCAAGCTCGCGCTGTTCGTGTCCTTCTTCCCGCAGATCATTCAGGGCCCGATCGGCGTGTACGACCAGCTGGCGCACCAGCTCTATGACGAGCACAAGTATCACTTTGACAACATCCGCTTCGGCGCGCAGCTGATCCTCTGGGGCTTTTTTAAGAAGCTCGTCATCGCCGACCGCGCCGTGGGCATGATCCACACCGTCGCCGGGGCGTACACCGACTACGCCGGCACGTACGTGCTGCTGGCGGCGATCGTCTACGCGCTGCAGCTCTATGCCGACTTCTCCGGCGGCATCGACATCTCGCGCGGCGTGGCGCAGATGTTCGGCATCACCATGGGCGAAAACTTCCGCCGCCCGTACTTCTCGCGCACACTCACCGAGTACTGGCACCGCTGGCACATCTCGCTCGGCGACTGGCTGCGCAACTACCTGTTCTACCCGCTGTCGATCTCGAAGGCGTTTCTCAACTGGGGCCGTCACGCCAGACAGCACCTCGGCAACCACATCGGCAAGGTCCTGCCGACGGCCGTGGCCTCGCTGATCACGTTTCTCATCATCGGCATCTGGCACGGGGCGAGCTGGAAATACGTCGCCTTCGGCTTCTGGAACGGCATGGTCATCCTCGTGTCCACGCTGCTGCAGCCGGTGTCGGACAAGGTCGTCGCCGCGCTGCACATCGAGCGCAAGAGCGCGTGGTATCAGGTGTTTTCCATGCTGCGCACGTTCGTGGTCGTGCTCATCGGCTATTACTTTGACATTGCCGACGGGTTTCGCGCCGCGATGGGCATGATGTTAAAATCCGTGACCGACCTGCACCTGTCGCAGCTGCGGCCGGGCGCCGTGCTCGAGGCCCTGCCGCTGACGCGGTATGACTGGGCTGTGCTGCTCGGCGGCACGGTCGTGATCTTCACCGCCTCCGTCATTCAGGAGCGCTCGCAGCGCACCATCCGCGAGATCCTCGACGAGAAGTGTCTCGCCCTGCGCTGGGCCGTGCTGCTTGCCGGCATCTTCGCCGTCGTGCTCATGGGCGTTTACGGCCCCGGCGTGCAGGCATCCGAATTCGTGTATATGCAGTTTTAAGCTATGACAAAACGACCGATCTCCAAATCCCGCACAGCGGTGCGCGCGCTCGTTTTCGTGCTCATCGCCGCGCTGGGCATCGGGCTCATCTCCCCGATGCTCGTCGCGAATAACGACTGGGACAAGCGCCACGTGCACGGCTTCTTCCTCGAGCCGGAGGACAGCCTCGACGTGGTGCTCATCGGCGCGAGCCAGCTCTACACCGGCTACAGCGCCCCGCTCGCGTGGCAGCAGTACGGCTACACGAGCTATCCGCTGACGGTCTCGAACATCCCGGCACGGCTCTACGGCTCCCTGCTCACGGAGGCCGTGGATCGCCAGCACCCGAAGCTGATCGTCGTGGACATCGACGGCTTCATCAACGACGAGAACCCGGAAACACTGGAGGCCAACCTCCGCAAGTGGATCGACAACATCCCCTGGTCGCGCAACCGGCTCGAGACCATCCGCACCTGTGTGCCGCGAGAACTGCAGACCTCGTTTTACTTCAACATCGCCAAGTACCACACCAACTGGTATCAGGTGGGGAAATGGGTGCCGGTGCAGCGGCGTCTGCACATCATGGATGAGACCGGCTGCTCGCTGACCAAGGGCGTGGAAACGGTGTGCAAGTCCCTGTCCGCGGATTTTGAGCCCGATGTCCGGCCGCTGACGCTCAGCGCGGCGAACGAACAGTATCTGCGCGCGTTCTGCGCGCAGGCGCAGAGTCTCGGCGTGCAGACGCTCTTTCTGCGCACGCCGCACCGCACGCAGACGACCGACCCCGGCGTCTTTGACGACGTGGCCGCCGTCGTGGGCGAATACGGCTACGACCTGCTCGACCTGCACGACGCGTTTGACACCATCGGTCTTGACCGCTGCGCGGATTTTATCGACTCCGACCACCTCAACACCGCCGGCATGGAGATCTTCACCGCGTGGCTCGGGCAGTATCTCACCGCGCATTATGACCTGACGGGCACGTACAGCGCCGAGCTCACCGCCATGTGGGACCGCTGCGCCGCCTTCGTGACGCAGACGCTGCCGCTGTGCAAGGAGCTGGCCGCTGCGAACACGGAGCAAAATCTCAACGAGTTTTCGCCGCAATTTGCCGCGTGGCGCTAACACAGCATGTGGAGAACATCAATGAATCCAAAACAACACGCAAAAAGAAATACCGTCGTGCGCGTGATCGCGTTTCTGCTCATCGTGGCGCTGGTCTACGGCGCGCTCACGCGGCTGCTGACCGTCAACAACGCCACCGAGCAGCAGTACATCCGCAGCTTCTATCTGGAGCCGAAAAACTCGCTCGACGTCATGATCCTCGGCGCGAGCGAGACGTTCACGGACTACTGCGCACCGCTGGCATGGCAGCACGCGGGCTTTACGAGTTATCCGCTGGCGGTATCGGCCGCGCAGGGCACGCTCTATGCGTCCATGCTGCGCGAGAGCGCCAAGCGGCAGAGCCCCGCGGTCTACGTGGTCGAGGTCAACGGCTTTCTCTACACAGAGGACGAGCGCAAGGAGCTCGGCAAGGCCGCAACGCGCGAATGGCTCGACACGCTGCCGCTCTCGCGCAACAAGGTGCAGGCCATCAACGAGTGCGTGCAGGGCAAGCGCCTGTCGTACTATGTGCCGCTGCTCAAATACCACGACAACTGGAGAAAGCCGGACCTCATCCGCAATTCGCTGTCACTGCAGCAGCAGGCGCGCGACGCGGGCTATTCGTACACCAAGCCGTTTCTGTCCATCTCCATGTTCCTCACGGAGACGGACGAGATCCCCGTGCGCCAGCAATCGCTCGACGATTTCAACGAGCAGAGCCTGCGCACCTTCTGCGAGACGGCCAAGGCACTGGGAATCAAAAACGTGCTCTTTGCCCGCTTCCCGCACCGCACCGTCATTGAAAACTATGACGCCGTGTTTGCCGAGCTGGAGGCGGTCGTGCACGAGTACGGGTATGATTTTGCGAACTTCGACACGCAGATGGACGCCATCGGCCTCGACCCGCTCAATGATTTCGCCAATGCCGAGCATCTGAACATTTTCGGCGCGGAGAAATTCACGCCCTACCTCGCCGACTATCTCGCGCAGCACTATGACCTGAACACCGCGCACAGTCAGGCCGTCACCGATGAATGGACGCGCTGCGCCGCATTCACGCAGCAGATGCTGCCCGTGTGCGAGGACAACACCCGGCGCTACACCTCCGAGCGGCTCGACGAATTCTCGGCCGTGTTCGCAGACTGCCGCTGAACAAAGCAAGTCTGCCGCTGAATAAAGCAAAACGCAGCCCCCTTCGAGCGAAGGGGGCTGCGTTATTGTTGCTTTAACGGCCGGTGCTGCCGAAGCCGCCCGCGCCGCGGTCGGTCGCATCGAGCGTGTCCGCGTCCGAAAATTCCGCCGCCAGAAACGGCAGGATCACGAGCTGCGCGATGCGGTCGCCGGGGGCGACGGTGCGCGGCGCGTCCGTGTCATTGTGCAGCGCGACGGTGCACTCGCCGCGGTAGTCCGCGTCGATCACGCCGACGCAGTTTGCCGGGCGCAGCCCCTGCCTGGACGCAAGGCCGCTGCGCGCGAACACGCCGCCGAAATACCCCGCCGGAATGGCGAGGGCGAGCCCCGTGCCGATCATGGCCGTCGTGTGCGGCGCGATCGTGACGCTCTGCCCGTCCGCCGGGCAGGCGTAGAGATCATAGCCCGCCGCGTCCGCGCTGCCGCGCCGCGGGGTGACGGCGCCGGGGCGCAGCTTCCGGATCTTTACTTCCATCCGTTCATGCCCTCCCAGAGTACGATGTGCCCCGCCGCGCGGGTGCGGTTCATGTCGATGATGCGCTGGTTTTCCGAGCCGCGAAAGCGCAGGCTGAGGTTGCGCTGCGCGTCCACGTAGCGCCCGTCGACGAGGATGTCGATGAGCGAGAGCATCTCGTCCGTGACCTCGCAGCGCGGGTGCGCGCCGTCGACGGTAAGCTCCTTGTCGAGCTCGAAGCCCGAAAACGCCCAGATGTCCTTATCCGGGTAGCGCTCGCGCACCCGGTGCAGAAACGGCACGAGCGCGCGCTGATTCTCCGGCTCGAACGGGTCGCCGCCGAGCAGCGTCAGACCGCGGATGAAGGGCTTTTCCAGCTCGTTGAAGATGATCTGCTCGGCCGCCGCGTCAAACGGCTGGCCGTAATGAAAGTCCCACGTCTGCGGCTGGAAGCAGTTGTAGCAGTGATTCGTGCAGCCGGAGACGAACAGCGTCACGCGCACGCCGACGCCGTTGGCGATGTCGCAGGTCTTGATCTGACCGTAATTCATAGCAATTCCTCACAAACAGCGGGCGCGCCGCTTCAGACACGCCCGCCGGGTATTTTTTCTCCGCGCGCCGCCTTACAGGTGCAGCACGCGCTCCTTGATCTCCTGCGTGCGGCCCTGATTCCAGAACTGCGTGCCGATGTAGCCGCAGGTGCGGCGGGCGACGTTCATCTTGTCCTGATCCGTGTTGCCGCAGTTCGGGCAGCGCCAGATGAGCTTGCCGTCGTGCTCGACGATCTCGATCTCGCCGTCAAAGCCGCAGACCTGACAGTAGTCGCTCTTGGTGTTGAGCTCGGCGTACATGATGTTGTCGTAGATGAACTTCATCACCTCGAGCACCGCCGGGATATTGTTCTGCATGTTCGGCACCTCGACGTAGCTGATCGCGCCGCCGGGGGAGAGCGCCTGGAACTTCGACTCGAAGGCGAGCTTGCTGAACGCGTCGATGTTCTCCGTCACGTGGATGTGGTAGCTGTTGGTGATGTAGCCCTTGTCCGTGACGCCGGGGATGATGCCGAAGCGCTGCTGCAGGCACTTGGCGAACTTGTAGGTCGTGGACTCCAGCGGCGTGCCGTAGAGGCTGAAGTCGATGTTGTGCATCTGCTTCCACTGCTTGCAGGCGTCGTTCATGTGCTGCATCACCTCGAGCGCGAACGGCGTCGCCGAGGGGTCGGTGTGGGACTTGCCGGTCATGTACTTGACGCACTCATACAGTCCCGCGTAGCCGAGGGAGATGGTCGAGTAGCCGCCGTAGAGGAGCTTGTCGATCGGCTCGCCCTTTTTCAGGCGGGCCAGCGCGCCATACTGCCACAGGATGGGCGCGGCATCCGAGAGCGTGCCCTTGAGCCGCTCGTGGCGGCACATGAGCGCGCGGTGACACAGCTCCAGCCGCTCGTCAAAGATCTGCCAGAATTTCTCCATGTTGCCGCCGGAGGACAGCGCCACGTCCGGCAGGTTGATGGTCACAACGCCCTGATTGAAGCGGCCGTAGTACTTCGGCTTGCCGTTTTCGTCGACATACGGCGTCAGGAAGCTGCGGCAGCCCATGCAGGTGTAGCAGTGACCCTCGCCGTTTTTGTCCACCTTGAGCTCGAGCATCTTCTTCTCGGAGATGTAGTCCGGCACCATGCGCTTGGCGGTGCAGCGGGCGGCCAGCTCCGTGAGATACCAGTAAGGCGAATCCTCGTGGATATTGTCCTCCTCAAGCACGTAGATGAGCTTCGGGAACGCCGGCGTGACCCAGACGCCCTTCTCGTTTTTCACGCCCTGATAGCGCTGGCGAAGCGTCTCCTCGATGATCATGGCGAGGTCATGGCGCTCCTGCTCGTTTTTCGCCTCGCCGAGGTACATGAACACCGTCACGAACGGCGCCTGACCGTTCGTGGTCAGCAGCGTGACGACCTGATACTGGATCGTCTGCACGCCGCGGCGGATCTCCTCGCGGACGCGGTTTTCGACCAGCTCGGCCAGCTTCTCCTCGCCCGGATGCGCGTCGATGGCCTGCATCTCGGCCGCGACCTCGCGGCGGATGCGCTCACGGCTGACCTGTACGAACGGCGCCAGATGCGTCAGCGAGATCGACTGCCCGCCGTACTGGTTGGAGGCGACCTGCGCGATGATCTGGGTCGCGATGTTGCACGCGGTCGAGAAGCTGTGCGGCCGCTCGATGAGCGTGCCGGTGATGACGGTGCCGTTCTGGAGCATATCCTCCAGATTCACAAGGTCGCAGTTGTGCATATGCTGCGCGTAATAGTCGGCGTCGTGGAAGTGGATGATGCCCTCCTCGTGCGCCTCGACGATGTCCTTCGGCAGCAGGAGACGGTTGGTGATGTCGCGGCTGACCTCGCCGGCCATGTAGTCGCGCTGCGTGCTGTTGACGATCGGGTTCTTGTTGGAGTTTTCCTGCTTGGCCTCCTCGTTGTTGCACTCGATCAGGCTCAGGATGCGGTCGTCGGTCGTGTTGGCGCGGCGCACCAGGCTGCGGGTGTAGCGGTAGGTGATGTAGGCCTTGGCGACCTCGAACGCGCCGTGCGCCATGATCTGCTTTTCGACCATGTCCTGAATTTCTTCCACGGCGGCGCTGCGGCCGAGCTCCTGACAGGCGAGCTCCACGCTCTCGGCGATGCGCTGGATCTGGCGCGGCGTCATGCGCGCGCCCTCCTCGACGGCGGCGTTGGCCTTCGTGACGGCCATGATGATCTTCGAGATATCAAAGGTCGCCTCTGCACCGTTTCTCTTGATGATCTTCATTTTTCTATTCCTCCCCCTCGTAATCGAAAACACAATATCTTGTGCGGAAAACCGCTTTATTTTGTATTGAGAGCGGGTATATCGTACAATATCTAGTACAGGCTGTCAATAACCAATTTGATTTTTGTTGCACATTATGTGAACAGCTCGGCCCCTTCAGGCCGCAAAAATGCGCCGCCCGCAGGCGGCGCAAGGCTTTTGCGGATCGCCGGAGCGAGCCGCAAAGCGTTGCCGTCAGGCAGTTTCGTAGCCGTTTGGATTCTGGGTCTGCCAGCGCCAGCTGTCGCGGCACATATCCTCGAGCGAGTAGTCCGCGTGCCAGCCGAGGATGCGCGCGCTCTTGTCCGGGCAGGCGTACACCGTCGGCAGATCGCCCGCGCGGCGCGGCGCGATACGGTAGGGCACGTGCACGTGGTTGGCCGCTTCAAAGGCGTGCACCATTTCGAGCACGCTATAGCCCCGGCCGGTGCCAAGGTTAAAAATGCTCTCGCCCGTGTGCGCCGCCATGTAGGCGATGGCCGAGACGTGGCCGCGCGCAAGATCCATGACGTGGATATAGTCGCGCACGCCGGTGCCGTCGGGCGTGTCATAGTCGTCGCCGAACACGTTCAGGCACTCCAGCCGGCCGATGGCCGTCTGCGAGATGTAGGGCATGAGGTTGTTCGGCACGCCGCGCGGGTCCTCGCCGATGAGGCCGCTCGGGTGCGCACCGATGGGGTTGAAGTAGCGCAGCAGCACGACCGACCAGCTCGGATCGGCCACCACACAGTCGCGCAGGATCTGCTCGCAGACGTACTTCGTCCAGCCGTAGGGATTCGTGCAGCTGCCGGTGCGGGACGTCTCGTAGAGCGGCATATCGTTGTCGCCGGAGTACACCGTCGCCGACGACGAGAAGATGATCTGCTTGACCCCGTGGTCGCGCATTGCCTCGCAGAGCGTGACGGTCGAGCCAAGGTTGTTGTCGTAATATTCCAGCGGCATATGCACCGACTCGCCCACGGCCTTGAGGCCAGCAAAATGGATGACGCAGTCGATCTTCTGCTCGGTAAAAATGCGGTCGAGTCCGGCGCGGTCGCGCACGTCCATCTGATAGAACTTCAGGGGCTTGCCCGTGATCTGCTCGACCCGTCTGCCCGCCTCCGCGCTGCTGTTGACGAGATTGTCCACCACGACGACATCCATGCCCTGCTCGAGCAGCTCCACACACGTGTGGCTGCCGATGTAGCCCATGCCGCCGGTCACCAATACGGTCATGCGCCGTACCTCCCTCTTGCTTGCGGTATCGCAGGATTGCGTACTTTTTTATTTTACATCAGAACGCCGCGAAGTTCAACGGTTTTCCTTTGCCAGAGTTTTGCCATGCGCGTGAATTTCCTGTCAATCCCTGATTTTACAGATTTCAGGCGATTTTTCTTGACTTTTCATCCCCGCTGGGCTAAACTGCAACTACCATAGTGCAGTTGGGATGGCTGCGTACGCACTGTTTTTTGTCCATTTGCGATCTGACCCATCTCTTTTTTATCAATTCTTTTCTCTTTTATCTGATCTCTATTTACCGCGTTATCTACCATTGTTCTCCGCGATCGGCACGTTCATCCCGTCTCTGGATCAGGGCGCACCTGCGGCGTACAGGGCGCGCAATGGCTGCACGCATAGCGAAAGACCTCCGGGCGTACCCGGAGGTCTTTTTCTGCTTTCGGTGATTTTCAGCTCTCCATCTGCTTGCCGAGAAAGCCGGCGACCGCCTGCGCGAGCTTACGCTCGGTTTCTCCGGCGGGGGCGCCGCCGCGCGCGGCGGCAAACAGCACACAGCCGAGCACATCACCCTCGGAGAGGATGGGCGCGGCCACGGCCACGGCGTAGCGCTCATCGGTCTCGGTGACCGGCAGCGTGCAGGTATCGGCCGCATATTGGCCGCGCGCGGTCATGAGCTCCTCAAGCTCGCGGCTGACGCGCCGCTCGAGCAGCTCCCGCTTGCCGCCGCCGGCCACGGCGATGATGGTGTCGCGGTCGCACACGGCGGCGATCGCGCCGGTAGTCTTGTGCAGCGCATCGCAGATCTGCACGGCGAACTCGGACAGCTCGCCCATCGGGGAATACTTTTTAAAAATGACCTGCCCGTCGGTGTCGGTGTAGATCTCCAGCGGGTCGCCCTCGCGGATGCGCATGGTGCGGCGGATCTCCTTGGGGATGACCACGCGGCCGAGGTCGTCGATCCGGCGCACGATTCCGGTTGCCTTCATATTCTGAAAACTCCTTTGCTCTGTTTTGCGTTTCGGCAACCCTATTTTCTGCAAATTCCGGTAGTCTATGCAGGCTGTGCCGCGCAAGGGCGCATACGCGCCATTTTCCGCCGCCTTGTACGCGCAGCAGACTGCAGCCGCTTTGTCAAAAAGCATTACTTTTTGACAGTCTCAAAAAAGCCCGGCCGGTCTCCCGGTCGGGCTTTGGGACATATGGGTCTGACGGCTCAGAACTTGATCTCCTTGCCGTTTTTGCGCCACTGCTTGAACTCCGCGACGGCGGTGAACAGCGCATCGGACGAGGAGTTGATGGCAGTTTCGAGCGAGTCGCTTTAGCAGTTCAGCAAACAGCCGCAGCAATGTCAACAGCAAAGCCGACCGGAATGCTGTCCTGCGTCCGGAATTTCTGGAAAAATTCGCAGGCAAAAAATCCGGGGCGGTCTATGACCGCCCCGGCTCGCTGTATTCCCGGGGGTGTCCCCCCCCGATGCGCGCGTCAGATCTGCTCCTCGACGTCCTTGGCGTCGTGGTATGCGATGAGCGCGTTGTAGATCTTTTCGATGAGCTTCATGTCCGCGTTGGTCATGTATGCCAGAAACAGCAGACCAAAGAGCGCGATGAGCACGATGAGCACGATCCAATACCAGGCCATATTCGTTCCTCCTTACCAGCTGAGTGCGTCTTCGTAATCCAACAGAGTGGGGTCAAGCGGCTTCTCGTTGAGCACCGTGACCATGTACTGGCTGAACGCCTCGCGCATCTCGCGGCGCGAGACCGTGCGCGGGTCCATAACGTCGTGCGGGATCCAGATGAGGTGGATGCCGCGCTCGCGCGCCTGATCCTCGAACAGGCCGTGCAGACCGCCGACGTTCTTGCACGACACGTGGTCGTACATGATGACGATGTTCGTGTGGAACTTCTCGCACATCTTCCAGCACTCGTCGAGCAGGTTGACATAGCCGCCGTTGGTGTGCGAGCGCATCATCATCTTCTCGTAGCAGCGCGCGAGATCGGCCAGCGCCTGCTCCTTGTCGCCGATGGTGATGGGCAGGTAGCTGAGCATGGCCTCCATGTCGTTGACGCAGGTGACGCCCCAGCAGTGCTGCGTCCAGTAGGTGAAGTTGGTGTAGTAGTGCGCGGGGCACGCCCAGACGAGGCAGCGGTATTTCGGCTGGGGCGCGTTGGCCGCCTTGTCCTGCTCGTAGCCCTTGAGCATCATCTTCGTGACGCGCAGGTCCGTCTTGTGCATGAACTTGTCCATGCAGGCCGCCGCCTGAAACTCATATTCGCGCTGCAGCGCCAGCGCCGCGCCGCAGACCTGCGGGTGGTCGGTGCAGTTGACGTCCCACTTTTCGACCATGCAGCGCGAGGTGTCGTTGTACATCCCGGCGTTTTTCCAGAAGGCATCCCAGTCCCACTTGACGCCGAACTGCTGCTCGAGAAATGCGATGCCCTTCTTGAGGTTCTTGACCGCGTAGGTCTGCACCTCCGGCTCGTTGACACGCTGCGGCGGCGTGATCTGGAACGAGGGCAGATCCTTGAAGTGCCGCGTGAGGATGTTCGTCTGCGAGATCGCGCCGTCGCACGGCATCGTGCCGGTGAAGTAGCACTTGCCGACGCGCGGATAGTCGTCCACCACGGCGACGCCGCACTCGGCGGCGGGCTCGGGGCAGACGTCCGCCGGCAGGCCGAGGTGCTCCATGGCATCGATGTAGAACATACTGGCGTTCTGGTCGACCTCCGACGGCAGACCGACGGCGAACATGGCGATGTCGATCCACTTCACGGTGGGGAAGCCCATCATGATCAGGTGCGGGGTCATCTCGTCGAACATGACGGTGTTCTCGCGCAGCTTTGCCGCGCGCTTGCTGTTGGGGCGCAGGTTCTGGTCGCGCACGATGATGTCGCGCACGCCGAGGACGGAGTTGTGCAGCACGGAGAAAAACTGGTTGTGCGCATAGCGCAGCTCCTTGCCGCGCAGACCCATGGTGTGGCGGTCGACCATGTGCGACGCGGTGAGGTAGGACACCATCCAGCGGTAGCGCAGCATGGCCTTGACCATCAGGACCGGGTGGCAGCCGAGCTTTGCGGCCATGAAGCCGTAGAGATACAGCCAGCGGAAGAAATCATAAAACGTGTCCCGGACCCCGCGCCATTCACGGGCGCGGAAGGCACGGTGCTCGGCGGAATAGAAGCGGCCGAGGCCCTTGCCGGTTTTGGGGTTGTAGGCCATGTCAGTTGTCCTCCTTTTGCGCTGCACGCAGCTGCTTCATTTCCAGACTCTCCACAAAGGCCTGCACGCGCGTGCGCAGCTGGCCGCTCTGCCCCGCGATGTAGGGGCGGTCGATGGAGAGGATGTGGATGCCGTAATCACGCGGCATGACCTGGTTTGCGATCACGCGCTCATACGACCAGTAGGTGCAGAACTTCATCTGCTCGTAGATCGCGCCGTCGGCCCTGAAGTCGTGCACGAGCTGGGCGACGTGGTCGTTGCGGTACTGCACGCGGTGCAGCGCGCTCTGGCGCGGGCACTCGGTGTGCTGCAGATACCAGCGGCACACCTGCGTGAGCGCATCCTCGCCGTCCGTGAGCACGATCTCCTGACGGCCGGGGAAGCTGCCGTAGCAGTAGCGGTCGGCGACCACCAGCGCGCCGCAGCTCTCGATGAGCCGGATCAGGTCCGGGTCGTCGATCTCGGAGCCGACGACGGCGACGCGCACACGGTAGTTTTTCTGCGCATCGACCTCGCGCGTCTTTACCTCGGCGAGCGTCTCGCGCAGCAGCGGCAGGATCAGCCGCTTCGGGCAGACGTAGCTCACGAGCACCAGCACGGCGTATTCATAGCCCGTGATGGGCGGGTTGTCGCGCTTGCGCGTCTCGCCGATCTCGGTGAGGATGCGGCAGACCTCGTTGTGCTCGCTGACCGCGGCGCGGATGGCGGCGTCCGAGGTGTCGATGCCGTAGTTTTCGCGCATGGGCTTTAGGATCTTGCGCGAGACCTGCTCGCAGATGTGCTCGACGCAGTCGGCGTCATCGGAATACGGGATGTCGAGGTTGCAGTAGAAGAATTTGTCCTTGTCCGCACCCTGCGCGTGCATGATCTCCATGTTCTCGATGGCGCGGTTGTTGGCCTCGCACACGTCGACGCCCGCCAGGGCGTGCAGGAAGCCATACCCGCCCTCGAGCGCGCGTTCGAGGATCGCGCGGGAAAACTCGCAGCTGTTATTGGCCATGTAGTAGGTGGCCAGCTCCATGGACGTGGTGTGCGGCGCGCGCAGACGCACCGAGAAGCAGCTGCCCAGATTCAGCAGCACCTCCGGCGCGTGAAAGCAGGTATAGCCGATCGCCAGATCCCCTTCCGCTTCGGCCTGACGGACGAGTTCGTTGTGCGCATCGTCCAGCAGGCGCTCAAAATACATCAAATGCTTCAGTTCCTTCATTGCGGCCCTTCTTTCTTTGATTTCTATCTTCCTTCTCCACTTGTGTCAGCCATACTGACACAAGTGGGTATACACAAATCCCGATCGCTCGGGATCTGCTGTGTATGTGGTTATTTGCCGCTGAGCGCGCGCGCGAACATCCGGCTCAGGTGGCGCATCCGGCTGTCGTAATCGAGCGCGCTTGCGCTCGGCGAGCCGCCGATGGACAGGCGCTGCATGATGCCGAGGATCGCGTCGTAGGAGTTATAGTAGATCTCCCGCACGTCGACCTCCGGGCTGATCGAGCCGTCGGCGAGTCCTTTGCGGATCGCCTTGGCCATCGGGCCGCCGGAGGTCTCAAACGGTTCGGGCGGCTGGTTTTTGATCTCGTGGAGCCTGCCCGCGGCGTGCAGCGTCAGCTCCGCGTCGAGCGTGAAGCGCATGCCGTTCGGGTCGAGGCGGTAGAGCCGGGAATAGCAGACAAGGACATTTTCCGCGTCCTGCAGGCCGGTCGTGCCGCCGCCGGACGCCGTGTGGGACATCCGGTCGATGCGCTCGAGGATGCGCTTCCAGTAGAGCAGGGACGCGGCCAGGACCAGATCGGCCTTGGTCTCAAAGTAGCGAAAGACCGACCGCTCGGTGAGCCCGGAGCGCAGCGCGATGTCTGCGACCTTGGTCTTTTCGATCCCGTTGGCCAGAAAACAGTCCAGCGCGACCTCCGTGACCAGACGGATATTCTTTTCTCTCTGCTCCTCGTGCGGCAAGTGCGTTCGCCTCCTCTGTGTTTTGTCAGTTTCGCTGACAGATGCAGTGTACTGCGAAAAGCGGAGAATGTCAAGCCCTTAACAGAACGGGCGGGAAATAAAAATGTGCCGCTCGGCAGTCCGAGCGGCACATTTATCCCCTTGTCAAAAAGTATTACTTTTTGACAGCTTTACGTTACGCTTTGCTTTTGGAAAAGAGGTCCTTGCCGTCGGCCGCGGTCAGGATGCCGCAGACGATGACGATGAGCGCGCAGATGATCGTCGTCGGCGTGAGCACGCTCGTGTCGCCGAGGAACACCGCCGTGAAGAAGATTGCCCAGGCGGCATAGGTGACGTTGAGCGCCATGGACTTCGACGCGCCGATCGCGGCGATGGCGCGGTAGTAGCACAGGTAGGACAGCGTGGCAAAGAAGGCCGCGATCGCGATCACGGGCAGCAGCCAGCCGGTGCCGGAGGTGAACAGGCTCACCGTGAAGCCCCAGCCGTGCAGCAGGGGCAGCAGCACGATGCCGTAGACCAGCGCGGAGGTGGTCTGGCGGATCTGCAGGGCATACTCGTCCTTCACGTCGGGGTCCTGCATGCACTTGGCGAGGATGACCGCCTCGATGCCCCAGCCGAAGGCGCACATCATCGCGCCGGCGATGCCGAGCCAGAAGTCGGTGATGTTCAGCTCCGGCGAGTAGCTCAGACCGTAAACACCCAGCAGCGTCGCCAGCAGGAAGATCCAGCGGTACCACTGCATCTTTTCCTTGAGGAAGAAATAGGCGAGGATCGCGCCGATCGCGGGAAAAACCGCGCTGGCGACCGCGCCGATGGACGCGCCCATGTAGTTGATGGCGAGCACGTAGCCCGTCATGCCGATCGGCCCGCCGATGACGGCGGCGAGCATGACAAACTTGCCGCTCTTGGTCCTGAAGGCGGCTTTATAGACATTTTTGAGGTTGCCGCGCACGCCGTTATACAGCGTCGCCCAGAGCGCGGAAAACGCGTCGTGGATGAAGGTGCTCACAAACGGCGCGAGGAAAATCGCCTGCTCGGTCGAGACAAACGGCGCCATCGACAGCGCGATGCCGAGGATGATGGTCTCCACCGCCCAGGTCGCGCCCGCTGCAATACCATAAAACATAGCTTTTGCTCCTTTCTGCGCTTGCTGCGCTCAGGCCTCGGCAAAGAGGCGGAGGTTGTCCTTCAGACGTGCATAGCGCTCCGCCGCCCAGTCCTCCATGGGCTGGCCGTCATACGGCACGCGGGTCTTTGCCCAGAGCGTCCAGAGGTAGTCGACGTAGAGCTTGTTGGCGAGAAAATGCTTGAATTCGTTCTTGCCGGGCTTGCTGCCGAGGTACTCCGTGAGCAGCAGCTCGTCGTTTTCCGGCGTGAACACGCCCTCGATCGAGACGTCGGCGAGATCCCAGATGCCGTCGTTCATGCCGGCGTACTCCCAGTCGATGAGATAGAGCCGGTCGTCGTCCGCCGAGACCACCCAGTTTTCGCACAGGGGATCGTTGTGGCAGGGGACGCTGCGGATGTCGCAGATGCTGTCGATCTGCTGCTTGACGGCCATGACCGCCGCCTTGACCTGCGCATAGTCGCCGAACATGGGCACGCTGTTTTCCGCGATGATCTTCTCATAGCCCGCGGCCATGTCGAACACCTCGAAGGGGACGCCGGTGTCGACGCCGCTGCCGTGCAGCGTCTTGAGCAGCTGCGCCGCCTGACGGATACGCTTGTCGCCGCGCATCGTCTCGGCCGACATGGTGACGGCGTTCGGCACGAACTGCGACACCTTCTCGCCGTCGTCACCGAAGAAGTAGAGCTTGGCGTCGATGCCGAGGCGGCAGGCGAGCTCCGTGCTCACCTTCTCGTCGGCGCGGTCGATGAGCTCCTCCGTGCCCTCACCGGGGATGCGCACCATGATGCGGCTGCCGTCGGCAAACGACACGCAGTAGGTGCGGTTGGTGAGGCCGCCCATTCTCTGCACGTCGCTGTAATCGGAGTGCCCGAGCACTTCGTCGAGCAGCGCCCGGATCCGGGCAAGATCTGCCTGCACAATTTCTTTAGCCATTGATCTTCTCCATTTCTTTATTTTTATAGTCGTACTGATACGTCTCGTTCTGATAACGGAAGGTGAAGCCGACCGCCTGCGTGCCGCCGCACGCCTTGCGCGCGTGAAAGTCGGTGAGCGCCGCCTCGCCGCAGCCAAGGCGCGCCGCTAGCTGCCGGATGATCTGCGAGCGGGTGTCGTCGATGTAGCTGGCGTCAAAGCCGCGCAGCTCGTCGAGGCTGTCAAACTCGAAGATGTCACTCTGATCATAGCGGCGGATGCGCAGCTTCAGCTCGTCGAGATGCGCGGCGTAGACCGCCTCCCAGAGCTTGTCGCGGATCTCCGGCGTGTCATATTCCCGCTCGAGGATCTCGACAAATTTCCGGCTGAAGGGCTCGGACCAGAACACGTGCCCCATCATGTACCACGCGTTCTCGCCGCCGACGCTGACGCGGTCGATATAGCCGTCGTCCCCCTCATAGACGCACCACTCGGACGTGGGACCGTCGGCATAGAGCGCGGCATAATAGGCATCGTCCACGCAGGACTCGAAGGGATTGCGCGAGAAGTAGTTGTCCGATGAGCAGATGTAGGAGTTGCCGAGCAGGTGGCGCGCGGCATAAATGCTCGAGTGATTGTTGCGGCAGGTGTATTCGGGGTTGTCGACGATGGTGACGCCGAACTTCTCCCGCAGGTACGCAAAGCGCTCCTTCATATATCCGCCCACAAGCACGACGCTGTCGATGCCGGCGTCCCGGATCTGGCGGATCTGCCGCTCGATGAGCACCTCGCCGCGCACGGTCAGCAGGCTCTTGTGCGTCTCATACGACAGCGGCGCGAAGCGGCTGGATGTGCCGGCGGCCATAATGACCGCATTGTCTACTTTGTACAAGCTGTTCCCTCCGTTCAGCGCTCGGCGGTCAGCACGGCTTTGTTCGCGACCGAATGCCAGGCGTTTTTGTTCCAGATGTCGCCGCCCACGGTGTACCAGTCACCGGCAATAAACTGCGTGCCGCAGTTGACGTTGACGTCCCATTCGAACGAGTAGAGCAGCAGCTGCTCCTGCTTCGGCTTCGAGACCTCGTCGATGCGCCGCCCCGAAAACGGGTTGACGGGATCTGCGACCACGTCCTTCACCGCCAGCAGCGGGACATCGGCGGAGAGCATGAACTCGTCCGACGTCGTAAAGCCCTTACTGTTGAAGTCCTTGACCATGAGCAGCGAGGCGAAGCTCTCGGCATCCATGCCGTCGTCCGCGAGCAGCTCGGGAAACTGTCCCATCGTGCCGCCGTGGTCGGACATGACGATGATGCGCGTGTTGTCGTAAACGCCGTTTTCGCGCAGATAGTCAAACCATTTGCCGAGCTGGAGCAGCGCGGCGACGTTGCACTGATAGTACGCATAGTCATTGCGCTGTTGCACGGTCATCGTTCTGCCGTTCACCGTGAAGCGGTCGGCGTGCTCGCGCTCGTACTGCGTGTTGTCGACCTCCGGCGCCGGGACGTATTCCGGCTCCTGCAGCAGCACCGGATCGTGGGTCGTGTCGTTGGTCAGGACCATGTAGGTGTTTGTGTCGTCCTTGCTGATCTGGGTGATGTTCGGAAGATTTGCGAGGACGTTGTAGGAATTCATGAACAATGCGCTGATGCCGCTTGCCGTGAGCGCGCCGTCGGTCGATTGACCGGCATAGCCGTCGTCGGACACGAAGTTGCCCTGATTGTAGGTGCCGTAGTCGTAGAGATTTGCCTGAATGCACAGCGGCGCCGCCTTCATGAGTGCGTAGCAGAAGAAGTTGCGCTTGTTGCTGCGGATGGCCTGCTCCTGCAGCTTCGGGTCGGAGAAGTAACCGCGGACGTTGAAGCGCCGGATGTCCGGGTAGTCCTGAAAGATCGAGAGATCCGGCACCCAGCCGTAACCGGCGTAAACAGGCTCAAGCACGGTGACGTCAAAGCCGTTTTGATCGAACATGACCGGCAGCACCTTGAGCGCCTCGTTCTGCTTATCGACAAGCAGCTCCTGATCGCGCGCGTTCAGCTCGGCCGGCGTGTATTCATAGCCGCCGAACAGGGACGGCGTGCTGATGTTCGTCTTGATGCCGAGCGAGGCGGTGTTGTGGTAGTAGGTGAAGCCGTCAAACTGCGCCTCCAGCTCCGGCTTTTCGTTGAAGATATACGGAATGTACGGCCCCATGGCGCGGTCGAGCATGAGCACGATCACGTTTTTGCCCGTCTTGCTCAGGGAGAAGGACGGGGTCTCGCCGTCGGACTGTGCGTCGGCCTTGATCTCGTTGATCGAGCGGCAGATACCCACGGTGTTCACCACAGACATGCACACGACGGCGATGATGCCCACGGTGAGGATGCCGGGGATGCGCTGCTTCCACTTGGACGCAGCGAAGGTGAACACGGCGAAAACGGCCAGCACGACGACGAGGTTCACGAGCATCTGCCCCGTTGTAAACTGCAGCCCGTTGTCAAACACGAGCCCCGCCGAGAGATTGCCGAGGCCGCGGCCGAAGAACATATAGTCCACCAGTGCGATGCCGCACAGCGCCCAGACGCACCGATCCAGAAGGGCCTTCACCGAGGGCTTGGCAAGACTGTAAAAAATGCCGAACCAGATGACGAACGTGCCCACAGAGAAGCAGAAGGCGCTGACGATGTACCACACCGGGTGCAGGAAGCTGGTCATGTTCACAAACTCCTGCGGCGAGGCGTGGATGACCGCCGAGGGGATCAGCAGCCCCGTGAGCACGGCGAGGAAGACGCAGCCGGAAACGAAGAGCTTCTTGCTCGGCTGCGCGCCGCGCAGCTTTTCCGGCAGCCGGACCTTGCCCTTGCACAGCACGGCCAGCAGCGGGAGCTGCAGCACGAGGGCCGCCGCAATGAAAAACACCAAACGGCGCGGCGTCGCCTGCCCGTAGAAAAACAGACCGTACACGGCGGCGGCGATGCCCGCGAGCGAGAAGAGCACGCCGAGGATGATGTGCGCGTGCCTGAGCTTATAGAAGATCGTCTTGAGCAGCGAGAAGAGGTTATTGAGCGTCCAGTAGAACACGAGCCCCGCCGGAGACGTGTAGAGAAACACGAGGAAAAACAGCGCCATGGTATACAGCTGCACCTTTGTTTTCGGCAGGCTGCCCTTGGTGAAGATGACGCAGGAGACGAGGTTGATCGCCGTCATGAGAAACGGCAGGACGTTGACCGTCACGCCCGCCACGGTGAGCAGGCCGTCGGGCGCGCCGAGGTCGCGGATGGGTCCGAAGGACACGCCGTGCAGCAGCTCGAGATTCGAGAGGAAGGCGTAGGCCGCGATGAAAAACGGGATCTCCAGAAACAGCGACGTCGCGCCCTTGAGCACATAGGTCGGCTTGTAGTTGTTCTGCCGGTAGTAGGTCTGCAACATCATCATGCGCTCGTCGCCGCGGAAGGTCTTTTTGATGTGTGCCACGCCCTTGTGCAGGCGCAGCTCCGTCTCGCGCTCCTCCTCCTGCATGGCGTCGGCGCGCCGGTAGAGCGGCAGCACGAGGAAGTTCATCGCAAGGCTCAGCGCGATGATGGCAAGGCCGGGGTCGCCGACGACCCGGTTGGCCATGACGAACACCACCTCAAACAGCAGCTGAAGCGGCTTGATGAGCAGCGTGCCCAGAATGTCCCAGAATGACATGTTATTGTTCTCCTATCTCGGTGTCGGAGGCCGTCTTTGCGGACAGCTCCGTGAGCTTGCGCTCCAGGTAATCGGCCGTGTTGCGCGCGCCCTGCCCGATGTGCTCCCAGGTCTGCGCTCTGGCCTCGTCGCGCCCCGCCTGATAGCGGGGGTCGCGCAGGCAGGCGTCGATGAGCTCGCGCAGGCGCGGCATATTCTCCTCGGTCAGCTTCTGGCCGATGCGCGGCAGCACGTCGAACGTCCAGTAGGGCGTGTCGAGCCACCACGCGTCGTAGGGCGCGTCGTCAAAGTCCGTGTCGGTGTAGATGACGGGCTTGTCGTACACGAGCGAGAAATCGAAGATCACGCCCGAGAAGTCGGAAATGAGGATGTCCGAGCGGCGCAGCACGTCGTAGTTGTCCGCGTCGCGGTTCCACTCGAGCTGCGGCGAGTCGGGATAGGCGCGCATGAGCTTCGCCATCATGTCCTGCTCGGAGCGGAACGACTGCGGGTGCGGGCGGATGATGATGTGATACCCCGTCGCAAGCAGGGTGTCAATGATCCGGCCGCCGTATTTTTTGAGGATGGCGCTCTCGCCCCAGGACGGCGCGAGCAGCACCGTGCGCTCGTGCTCCGGCAGCGGCGGGTCTGCGTGCAGCCGCGCGAGCATATCATCCATGTACGGGATGCCGACCTTGACGATCTCCTTGGCGGGCAGCGCGCGCAGCTTTTCGAGCGCGCGCACCTGCTCGACCTGATACTGACCCGAGAGCAGGATGGCGTCATAGTAGTCGATGCCGAACATCCGGTAGCCGCTGATGTCGCTGGCCGCGTGCGGCAGGTGGACGTAATAGTCGACCTGCTTCGAGCGCTTCCACTGGTAGACATCCAGCCCCGGTGTCGTGGCCAGCACGACGGAGGCGTTGAGGAAGTTGAGCTTGGCGAAGGCCTTGTTGCCCTCCTCGATAAACTGCGCATGGATGTGCGGGAAGTCGTTTTCGAGCGCGGGGTCGTCCGGCGAGGCGGTCATGTAGACCGTGTCGATGCCCTTTTTGTCGAGCTCGCGGCACACGGGGCGAAACACGCTCCAATACCGCTTGTCATCCGAAAAAATGACCAGCGGGATCTTCTTTGCGCCGGTATCGACCTTTTTGCCGCCGCTGAGCAGAAAACGCAGCTTCAAAAACCACGATTTGAGCATATAGGTCGCGGCGCCGATGATGCCGATGAGGATCGCAAAGAGCATGCTGCCCGTGCCGGGGTCAATGTAAAATCTCATCCTGGGTCTGTTCTCCTTCGATTGTTTCTGTTGCGTTCAAAATTCAGGCTGCATCCCTGAGCAGCGGCAGCGCGCACAGCGTGCACAGCGCCGACGCCGCCAGATAGGCCGCGGCCTGAGGCGCGGCGGACACCGCGCCGCTGCCCGTGAGGTTGATGAGCGCGTGGGCGAGCAGCGGCAGCGCGATGCTGCCGGTCCTTGCGCGCACCGCCGTCAGCAGCAGCCCCGCGCCGAAGGCGCACAGCGCCTGCACCGCGGCGGCGGAAACGCTGCCGCCAATGGCGCTGCCCAGATGCAAAAGCGCAAAGAGCGCCGCCGATGCCGCGGCCGCCCCGGCCGCACCGAGCTTTTCGCCCCAGACGGCCGGCAGCACGCCGCGAAACAGCACCTCCTCGCCGAACACGGCAAAGAGCAGATACACCGCCTGCGCGATCCCCGGCCGCGCGCCGCCGAAGGCAATGTTCAGCGCGGCGAACAGCAGCACCGGCAGCGACAGCAGCGCATCGCGCGCCGTCAGTCCCTTGCCGCGGCACAGGCCGTAGCTGCGCAGCCGGCCGCGCGTGTGCAGGCCTCGCAGCAGCACCGCCCAATACACCGCCAGCAGCGCCGGCGTGAGCAGCGGCGCCGCGGCCGGCGCGAGCGCGCGGGGCACGGCGAACAGCAGCCCGTATAAAAGCAGCCAGAGCCAGAACATACGCGCCGCCCTTTCTCACAATGCAGTCAATGAGAAAATTATATGCCAATTTTACACCATATGCAAATAGTTTTTGCCCGCATTTGACCGGAGCCGACATTCTGCGCGCCGGGCGCTCGCAGCGCGGGCTGCGGCGCGCGGCAAACAAGCAGGCGGAGCGCCGGATGTTTGTTAACAAACATTTGTTACACATATTGACATGATTCGGACAAAGTTCTATAATAAATGTGCGCTAACGTTCCGCGCTTGTGCAAAATGTCGAATTTTCAAAGACGGCGCGAGAACCGTGCAATGAAGGAGGGAATGCGCGAATGAGAGACCTGAAGCATCTGATCTATTTCGAGAACCTGCTGCAGCAGGCAAACAACGACCTGGTTCAGGCCGCCTGTGGGGATGGGCGGCTGGCGCTGGCATGGAACTGTTCGTACATACCGGAGGTTTTGCTGGATACGGACAAGTGCTTTGGCGTGCGTCTGCGCGCGCCGAACTGCACAAACCCCGACATGGCCACCTATTATATGACCAACCGCTCGTGTCCGTACTCCAAGAGTATCCTCGAGCGCGCGTTCGAGGGCGGCTACAACTTTATCTCCGCGCTCATCGGGCAGGAGTGCTGCACGACGATGAACCGCATGGAGCAGTATTTTGAATACTGCGAGCTGATCCCGAACGAGAAATTCTTCTGCACATATCTCGATATGCCGCTGCGCAAGACCGAGTGGCACGCGGGCTACTACCGCCGCCAGATCGAGCAGAAGATCCTCCAGCCGCTCGAGAAGGTCTACGGCGTGGACTTCTCGGAGGAAAAGCTGCGCAAGGCTGTCGAGCAGTTCAACGAGGTCTGCCGCATCATGACGGAGATCAACGCCATGCGTGAGGCGGAAAACCCCGTCATCACGGGCTATGAATTCCACGTCATCCAGCTGTGCACGCAGACGTGCCCGAAGGATCTCATCCTGCCCTACCTGCGCGAGACGCTGCAGGAGCTGCGCACGCGCGAGCCTGACCCGAAACCGGGCTACCGGGCACGTGTGCTCATCGCCGGCAGCGAGATCGACGACCCGGAGTTTACGAAAATGTGCGAGATGGCCGGCGGTCTCGTCGTGGCCGACCGCTACTGCTTCGGCTCGATGCCCGGCCGCGAGGAGATCCCGCTCGAGGAGGGCAAGGACGTTCTGCAGTCCATCGCCGACTACTATATGTGGCGCAACCAGTGTCCGCGCGCCATGGGACCCGAGAACATCATCGCGCGCAAGCGCTACATCTTCGATCTCGCGGAGAAATACCACGCCGACGGCATCATCGTCGAGAACATGAAGTTCTGCGAATACTGGGGCTACGAGCGCGCGCAGGACGGCATGTGGTTCTACGAGGGCTACGAGCTGCCGCGCAGCATTCCGGTGTGCCAGATCGAGAAGGATTACACGAGCGCCGCCTCCGGCCAGCTGCGTACCCGGTTTCAGGCGTTCATCGAGTCGCTGGAGATCAAAAAGATCCAGGCGCAGCAGTAAGGGAGGGGCTCAACTATGTGGAAACGCAAACGCACGCTCAAAGAAGAATACGGCACGCTCGGCCACTTCCTGCGGGGTGACAACGACTGCCACTATCTCGGCGACCTGTACATCGAGGGCACGAACTTCTACCGCCACCGCGAATGGCGCGGCGTGCGGGACACGGCCTACGCCTTCGCCCGCTGGCTGCAGACGTGGGTCAAGATGGCCGGGCTCATCGGCCGCGACCCGGTGCGCATGGTGCGCGCCTTCTGGAAATACCGCTGGCTGAGCGCCTACCTCGCCACGCCCATGATGGTCGACAAATGGATCGAGGGCGACCGCGGCATGGTGCTGCGCGCCGACCTGACGGCCATCGACTGCATGATCTCGGACTCGATCACGACGATGTGGCGCGAGCTGCGCGCCGACCGCCGCTTCGGCGAGACGAAGTGGACCGAGCGCACGATCGCCTTTGACTACACGCTGCCCAAGCACATCATCTACGGCTTCCCCGGCTACTTCGGCATCAACATCCAGCAGCACGCGGCGTTCATGGTGCCGATCCTGAACAAGAACCTCGGCTCGTACTACGTCGATCAGGCCGTCAGCTGCGGCATCCCGGGCGATATGTGCACGCTGCCGCTCGTGGAGACCGGCGTCGCCGTCGAGGGCGAATATCCCGACATCGGCAACTGCTGGCTCACGACCAACAACCCCTGCGACGCGAACATGATGGACAACGTCGCCATGTACCGCGCGCTCTCGAGCGACGGCAAAAAGGCCGTGCATCCGTTCACGACCCCGCTCATGTACGACGACCCGACCTGCAAGGAGCTCGGCGTGCACGAGGTGTACGAGGCCATCCACTTCCTCGAGGATCAGTTCCACCAGCCGTTCAACTGGGACACATTCATCCAGCACATTGAAAACACCAACCAGTTCAACCGCGAGGAGACCGAGCGCTGGGACGTCTACGCCAAGACGAACAACGGCGCGCTCAACCCCGTCTGTCAGGGCCTGTTCCGCATCTACTTCTACCAGCAGGGCGGCAACGAGTACTTCCTCAAGGCCTCGCGCAAGATCACGCGCATCTTTGACAAATGCGTGCGCAAGAACATCAACACCTTCCCGCACACGCGCCACCGCGCGCTCGCGTGGAGCTGCGGCTCGACGTATTACGCGCACGGCGTGCAGTGGCTGTATAACTGCTGGGGCATCCTGTGCCTGATCAACATGGACTCGCTCACCGGCCACAACATCGTCGACACCGAGGACCGCGACATCATGATGAGCGACGTTGCCGACTGGCACGCCCGCACCCCGATGCGCACGCACACCGTCGGCGGTAACCGCCACATCATGCAGATGTGGGAGACGGCGGAGAAGTTCAACTGCGACATGATCCTCATGTACGACGACATCGGCTGCAAGGGCATGGCCGGCGCACAGGGTCTGATCGAGGAGGAGATCCGCAAGCACAACGACCGCTTCCACGTCGTGTGGATGCCGCACGCGCTGATGGATCACCGCATCGTCTCGCCGCGCGAGGCGCGCAGCGCCGTCAACGAATACATGACCAGCGTCCTGCACGAGGAGCCGGTCGATCCGTCGCTGGTCGATTTTGACGACAGCATGGGCTGGTAAAGGAGGAGAGCCACTATGAAATGCAGATTTGCAAAGTTCCTGTTCAAGGCCTTCGGCATCACCGGCGGCGCGCTGGCCGTGCTGTTCGTGGTCTACTACTATAACCTCGACATGAAGCTCATGCGCTCGGTCGTCGTGCCGTTTCTGAACAAGCACTACGACAGCGTCAAGCGCGAGCACCAGATCTGACAGGGGAGGAGCAAACGATGGCAGTCAATCAAAACGTCAATCCCCGGCCGCTGACCGCCGAGGAAAAGGAAAAACGCGCCCGCGGCATCTATGACAGCTTTGCGACCTACGTGGTCTTTTGCGACCACTGCCGCTATGTGCGCAAGACGAATATGTACATCATGCGCGCCGAGGCCTTCATCGACGAGCTCGACGCCCGCGGCGAGGTCTGCCCCCGCTGCGGCAAGCGCGCGTGGACGCTCGGCTACCCGATGGGCACGACGACCGGCTTCGTCAAGTTCTGACACGCACACAAAAAGGCTCCCGCACAATGGCGGGAGCCTTTTTTACGGCACAGCGCGGGGCAAAGCGCTCCACTTCGGCACAAGAAACAAAAATATGGTTCCCAAGACGCACCGGGTATGTTATAGTGATGACAATCTCGCGCAAAAAAGAAGGAGGAGACACAATGGCACAACTCAGACCGAAGATCGTGAAGCTGGCAAAAATCATTGGGGGCGTTACCGGCATCACGACCAAGATCGACGAAAACGCGCCCGAATACTACTGCATGGCGGGCATCCTCTCGGATGACGAGGCGGACATCGCCATTGCCGCCGGTCTGCGCAAGGAGCGCACCGCGGGCTACCTCGCCAAAAAGGTCGGCAAGACCGTGGAGGAGGTGCAGCCGCTGCTCGACAACCTCGTCTACTACGGCATCTTCCGCCGCTCGATGGACAAGGCGCTCGGTGAGGACGTGTATTACATGCAGATCTTCGCGCCCGGCATCCTCGAGATGATGGTCAACCAGAAGGAGCTGCTGGAAACGCATCCGGAGGTCGGCCGCGCGTTCGATGAGTACACCCGCAACCTCGCCGCGAACATGGGCGCCATGATCCCCGACGGCTACGGTCTCATGCGCGTCATCCCGGTCGAGAGCGCGCTCGAGGGCATCGAGGGCGTGAGCGATTATGAGCGCATCTCGCACTATCTGGACAAGTATGACCGCTTTTCCGTGTCCCCGTGCTCGTGCCGCGCGTCGCGCTCGAGCCTCGGCGACGGCTGCGGCCATCTCGAGGAGGATATGTGCGTGCAGATGGGCAGAGGCGCCGAGCACTACATCCGCACCGGCCGCGCCAGGGAGATCACGCGCGAGCAGGCGCTGGAGATCATTCAGCGCGCGGAGGAAAACGGCCTCATGCACGACATGGTCAACATCGAAGAGCCGGGTGAGAGCGCGGCCATCTGCAACTGCTGCGCCTGCGCCTGCTTCGGTCTGCGCGTGGGTCTGATGTTCGGCGCGCGCGATGCGATCCGCTCCAACTACGTCGCCGAGGTGGACGAGGCCAAGTGCGTCGCCTGCGGTCAGTGCGTGGAGACCTGCCCCGGCAACGCGCTCAAGCTCGGCCAGAAGCTGTGCTCGACCGAGGATCTGACGCCGCAGCCGGACTACGTCAAGCTCTCCGAGACCATCCACCCCAAGCGCTCGTGGAACCCCGACTACCGCGAGGATCACGAGGACGTCATGCCCACCGGCACCGCGCCGTGCAAGACCGCCTGCCCCGCGCACGTGCCCGTGCAGGGCTATCTGAAGCTCGCCGCGCAGGGACGCTACACCGACGCGCTTGAGCTCATCAAGAAGGAAAACCCGTTCCCGGCCGTCTGCGGCCGCATCTGCAACAAGCGCTGCGAGACCGAGTGCACCCGCGGCGCGGTCGATGAGGCCGTCGCCATCGACGAGGTCAAGCGCTTCATCGCCGACCATGACCTGCACGAGGCCACGCGCTTTGTGCCGAAGCTGTGCAACCAGATCGGCCGCCCGTACACGGAGAAGATCGCCGTCATCGGCGCAGGCCCCGCGGGCATGAGCTGTGCCTACTATCTCGCCAACAAGGGCTACCCCGTGACCGTGTTCGACCGCAACCCCGTTCCCGGCGGTATGCTCACGCTCGGCATCCCGAACTTTCGCCTCGAAAAGGACGTGCTCAACGCCGAGATCGATATCCTGCGTGAGATGGGCGTCGAATTCCGCTGCGGTGTCGAGGTCGGCAAGGATATCACCATCGAGCAGCTGCGCGAGCAGGGCTACAAGGGCTTCTATGTCGCCATCGGCGCGCAGAAGTCGGCCAGGCTCGGCGTTGCGGGCGAGGAGCTCACGGGCGTCTACGGCGGCGTGGACTTCCTGCGCGCCGTGAACCTCGGCGAGCAGCCGGCCGTCGGCAAGCGCTGTGCCGTCATCGGCGGCGGCAACGTGGCCATGGACGTCTGCCGCAGCGCGGTGCGCCTCGGCGCGGACGAGACGTACGTGCTCTACCGCCGCAGCGAGGCAGAGCTGCCCGCCGACCCCGAGGAGGTCAGAGAGGCGATGGAAGAGGGCGTGCGCTTCCGCTTCCTGACCGCTCCGGTCGAGATCCTCGGCGCGGACGGCAAGGTCACCGGCATCCGGGTCGAGCGCATGGCGCTCGGCGAGCCGGACGAGAAGGGCCGCCGCAAGCCCGTCGGCACGGGCGAATTCGAGACGATCGCGCTCGACTCCGTCATCGGCGCCATCGGCCAGACGGTCGACTGGGGCACGCTCGATACCGGCGCGCTCACGACGACCAAAAAGGGCACGGCCGAGGCCGACGCCTTCACGTATCAGACCGCGCAGCCGGACATCTTCGTCGGCGGCGACTGCTACACCGGTCCGAAGTTTGCCATCGACGCCATCGCCGCCGGCAAGGAGGCCGCCATCAGCCTGCACCGCTTCGTGCATCCCGGCCAGACGCTCACCGCCGGACGCGACCGCCGCGTGTACCGCGCGCTCGACAAGGAGCACGTGCTCCTCGAGACGGCGGGCTTTGATAAGGATCACCGCCAGATGCCGGGCTACAACGCGGCCAAGGCCAAGACCTTCTCCGATGCGCGCGTCACGTTCACGGAGGAGCAGGTCAAAAAGGAGTGCGCCCGCTGCCTCGGCTGCGGCGCGACGAAGGTCGACAGCTACCTGTGCATCGGCTGCGGCCTGTGCACCACGAAGTGCAAGTTCGACGCCATCCACCTCAAGAAGGTGCGCGACTGGCACGCGGGCTCGTATGAGACCATGCCGATCAAGGTCGCCGAGGGTGTCGTCAAGCGCGCCGGCAGCATCGTCAAGAAGGCGGTTCGCAAGTAATGCACGAGCTGGCACTGTGCGACGCGCTGCTCAAAATGGTGCGCGACATCTCCCGCGAGGAGGCGCTCGACGGCGTGCGCAGCATCACGGTGCGCGTCGGGACGCTCTCGGGCGTCATCCCGCACTTTCTCACCGACTGCTGGGTCGCCGTGACCGACGGCACGGAGTATGACGGCGTGCCGCTGCGCGTCGAGACCGAGGCGGGGCGCGCCCGCTGTCTCGACTGCGGCGCGGAGTTTGAGGCCGACGTCAACGACCTCACCTGCCCCGGCTGCGGCGGGAAAAAGCTCATGCCGCTCACCGGCCGCGACATGACGCTGCAGGAGATCGAGGCGGTTTAGCCCCGCAAACAGCATAGAAAAATTCCCCCGAAAGCAACGGCTTTCGGGGGAATTCTTATACGCAGATCAGAAGTCGGCGTTTCCGACCGTGCGCGGATGCAGCTCCACGTCGCGGATGTTGCTCACGCCGGTCAGGTACATGACCATGCGCTCAAAGCCGAGACCGAAGCCCGCGTGACGGCAGCTGCCGTAGCGGCGCAGGTCGAGATACCACCAGTAATCCTCCTCGCGCAGGCCGAGCTCCTGCATACGCTTGGTGAGCAGGTCGAGCCGCTCCTCACGCTGGCTGCCGCCGATGATCTCGCCGATGCCCGGCACGAGGCAGTCCGCCGCGGCGACGGTCTTTCCGTCGTCGTTCATGCGCATATAAAACGCCTTGATGTCCTTCGGGTAATCCGTGACGAACACGGGCTTGTTGAACACCTGCTCGGTCAGGTAGCGCTCGTGCTCGGTCTGCAGGTCGATGCCCCACGAGACGGGGTAGTCGAACTTGTGGCCGGACTCCTGCAGCAGCTTCACGGCGTCGGTATAGGTGATGCGGCCGAAGTCGTTGTCCACGACGTTGTGCAGGCGCTCAAGCAGGCCCTTATCCACAAAGGAGTTGAAAAACTCCAGCTCCTGCGGGCACTTTTCGAGCACGGTGTTGATGATGAACTTCACCATCGCCTCCATGCACGCGAGGTCGTCGTCGAGGTCGGCGAACGCCATCTCCGGCTCGATCATCCAGAACTCGGCGGCGTGGCGCTGGGTGTTGGAGTTCTCGGCGCGGAACGTCGGACCGAAGGTGTACACGTCGCCGAAGGCGAGCGCGAAGTTCTCAGCGTTGAGCTGACCGGACACGGTCAGGTTCGTGCTCTTGCCGAAGAAGTCCTTGGAGAAATCGACCTTGCCGTCGTCCGTGCGCGGCAGGTTGTCGAGGTCGAGCGTCGTGACGCGAAACATCTCGCCCGCGCCCTCGCAGTCGGAGCCCGTGATGATCGGGGTCTGCACATAGACGAAGCCGCGGTCCTGGAAGAACGTGTGCACCGCCTGCGCCGCCACGCTGCGCACGCGGAACGTCGCGCTGAAGAGGTTCGTGCGCGGACGCAGATGCTGGATCGTGCGCAGGAATTCCACGCTGTGGCGCTTTTTCTGCAGCGGATAATCCGGCGCGGACGCGCCCTCGAGCGTGATGCTGTCGGCCTTGAGCTCGAACGGCTGCTTGGCGTCCGGCGTGAGCACGAGCTCGCCGTGCACGATGAACGCCGCGCCGACGTTCTGGCGGGCAATGTCGTCGTAGTTTTCGAGCTTGCCGCGCTCGAGCACGACCTGCAGGCTCTTGAAGCAGCTGCCGTCGTTGAGCTCGATAAAGCCGAAATTCTTCATGTCGCGGATCGTGCGCGCCCAGCCGCAGACGGTCAGGGTCTGGCCGCCGAAGGCCTCCGGCGCTGCGTAGATGCCGGCGATGTGCTGTCTTTTCATATCTTCCGCCTCGTTTTCGATGGATTTTATCTGGATAACTCTTTTATTATACGCATTTGCTGCGGTTTTTTCAACCGCTTTTGCGCGCGTCAGGCAATGATGTGGATGGCCGCGTGGTTGTTGCTGAGCGTGACGTCCGTCGTCACGCCGCCGGCCTCGCCGTCGCGCGTCCACGCCACGGGCTCCTGGAACGTGAAGCGCAGCGTCTTGGACTGCACGAGGATGACGTTCTCATTGTCGTAATACTGGTTGAGCACGCCCGTGATGATGCGGCTCAGGTCGCCGAACTGCTTCGGGCGGCGGATGAGCAGCGTCTCAAACAGGCCGTCGCCCAGACTCACGAGGTCCTTGCGCAGACGCACCATGCCGGCCACGGAGGTCGAGTTCGACACGCCGCCGAAGATGAAGTCCCCGTCGACCGTGCCGCCGTCATACTCCACGTGCGCGCAGTAGTGGTCGATGCTGTTGAGGCGGCTCATCGCCTCGAGCACGTAGGCCAGATGGCCGAGCGCCTGCTTTTCGTTCTGCGGCGTCTCATAGCTCACCGCCGTGAACGCGCCGAAGGCCGCCACGTAGGTGAAAAAGCTCTTGTCGCCGAAGCTGCCGACGTCGAACGCCGTCGGCGTGCCGGTCACGATGCGCAGGGCTGCGTCGGTCGCGTTTTTCGGCAGGCCGAGCGTCGAGGCCACGTCGTTGGTCGTGCCCATCGGGATGTAGCCGAGCGGAGGCGGATTCGGCACCTGCATCAGACCGGACACGACCTCGCTGAGCGTGCCGTCGCCGCCGATGCAGGCCACGGTGTCATACTCCGCCGCGTGCTGCGCCGCAAATAGCGTCGCGTCGCCGCGTCCCTGCGTGAAGTACACCGTCGTCAGATAGCCGCCGCTGTCGAGAATGTTCATCACTTCGCCAAAGCCGTTTTTGTAGCCGCTGCGTCCGGCCATGGGGTTGATGATCAGCATCATGCGTTTTTTCATAGTCAGCCTCCTGTCGGGATAGCAAAAAAGGGCATGGCGTACTGCCATGCCCCCGAGATTCTGTGATCAGCCAAGCTCGTTCATTTTCTGAGCCATTGCAGACTTCTTGTGCGCTGCGTTGTTCTTGTGGATCAGGCCCTTGCCGGCCGCGCGGTCAACAGCCTGGACAGCAACTTTATAGGTACTGACGGCTGCGTCACGGTTGCCTTCGGCAACAGCCGCATCAAACTTCTTCAGGTTGGTCTTCAGGGCGGATTTCTCAGCCTTGTTTTTCATGTTCTGCAGCTTGGACTTCTCGTCTCTCTTCATTGCGGACTTGATGTTCGGCATTTCTCAATCGCCACCTCCTCCTATAAAATTCAGTCATGGATATGACCGTGCAATGTTCTGCAAGTGTTGATGATATCATCAAACCTTTCAAATTGCAAGTCTTTTTTTCAATTTTCATTATAATTGTATCCATTTGTGGCAACGCTTGCTGTGAGCCACAAGATGTGGCGTCAGAAAGGAGCAAACCATGCCGAATTTTCCCCGTACTGACCTCGCCGTCGAGGCCGAAGCCCTCCGCAGCGCCGCCGCTGCGGCGCAGCTGCCCGGCGTGCGCGCCGCGCAGACACAGCGCCGCGGCTTTGCCGTGACGCAGGTGGAGGTGCTCGATTCCGCCGGTTCCGAGGCGTTATGTAAACCAATTGGGCGGTACGACACGCTCGACCTCACCCCGCTGCTGCGCCGCGCGGACGATGCCTTCGAAAACGCCGCGCAGACGCTCTCCGAGCTCCTGCGCGCCGCCCTGCCGCTGATGCCGGAGGCGTCCGTACTCGTCGTCGGGCTCGGCAACCGGGCGATCACGCCCGATGCCGTCGGACCGGACGCAATGCAGAGCGTGCTCGTCACGCGCCACCTGCGCGCGCAGCTTCCGGAGCAGTTCGGACGCTTTCGCTCCGTGGCGGCGCTGACGCCCGGCGTGCTCGGCACAACGGGCGTGGAATCAGCCGAGCTCGTCCGCGCCATGACCGACCGTCTGCGCCCCGATGCCGTCATCGTTGTGGATGCGCTCGCCTGCGCCGAATTTGATCGCCTCGGCCGCACCGTGCAGCTCACCGACACCGGCATCACGCCCGGCAGCGGCGTCGGCAACGACCGCGCCGGGCTCGACCGCACCACGCTCGGCGTGCCGGTCGCGGCCATCGGACTGCCGACGGTCATCGACGCGGGCAGCCTCACAGACGACCCGCGCGCGGAGCAGATGTTCGTCACGCCGCGCGATATCGACGCAGTCGTGCGCGATGCCGCCAAGCTCATTGGCTATGGCATCGACCTCGCGCTGCACGACGGGCTGACCGTGGCGGATCTCGACCTCCTGCTGTCGTGAACCATGTTTCACGTGAAACATTTCCCGCCGCACTCGACATTGTTTCACGTGAAACATCACAAAAATTTGCCGCAGCGCCCGCAAGCGGTTGAAAACGACGGCGCGCGCTGGTATAATAGCGGCAAACACGATTTAGGGAGGCAAACCATGGGCAAAATCATTGCCGTCGCCAACCAGAAAGGCGGGGTCGGCAAGACGACGACGTGCGTGAACCTGACCTGCGCGCTCAAAAAGCGCGGGCGGCGCGTGCTCCTCATCGACTGCGACCCGCAGGGCAACAGCACCTCCGGCATGGGCGTGGACAAGACCGTGACGCCCAATTGCTACGACCTGCTGATGAACGGCGCGGCCGCTGCCGACTGCATCCGCAGCACGAAATACGGCGACGTGCTGCCGGCAAATATGAATCTCTCCGGCTGCTCGGTCGAGCTCGTGGGCTCTGAGCAGCGGGAATACATCATGAAAAACGCGCTTGCACCGGTGCAGGCGGACTATGACTTCATCCTCATCGACTGCCCGCCGTCGCTCGAGCTGCTGACGATCAATGCGCTCGTCGCGGCCGACAGCGTGCTCATCCCGGTGCAGTGCGAGTATTATGCGCTCGAGGGCATCGCCGATCTCATGCGCAGCATCAAAATGTGCAACAAGCGCCTCAATCCGGAGCTGAGCGTACAGGGCATCGTCATGACCATGTATGACGGGCGCACGAAGCTGTCCGATCAGGTCGTGAACGAGGTGCGCAAATTCTTCGGCAAAAAGGTCTACAAGACCATGATCCCGCGCAACGTGCGCCTGTCCGAGGCGCCGAGCCACCGCAAACCCGCCATCGCCTACGACAAGGAGTCCAAGGGCGCGCGGGCGTATCTGCATCTGGCGGGGGAGCTCATCAAGCGCGAGGAAAAAGCGGCAAAGGCGGCGCAGGAGGCCGCTGCCGCCGCATCGGAGGTGGAACATGGGTAAAGACGGGAAGAAAGGTCTCGGCATGGGGCTCGGGGCACTGTTCGGGGAGGAATATCCGACCGCGCAGCCCGAGCGCGAGGAGACGGCGCCGGATCTGCTGCCAATCGAGAAGATCGAGCCGCGCGCCGACCAGCCGCGCAAGCGCTTTGACCCCGAGGCGCTGGAGCTGCTCGCCGAGTCCATCCGCACCTACGGGCTCATCCAGCCGATCACGGTGCGGCCGCTCGACAGCGGTTTTTATCAGATCATCGCGGGCGAGCGCCGCTGGCGCGCCAGCCGCATGGCCGGGCTCAAGGAAGTGCCGGTGCGCATCCTCACGGCCGACGAGCAGCGCGCCATGGAGATGGCGCTGGTCGAAAACCTGCAGCGCGAGGACTTAAACCCCATCGAAGAGGCAAAGGGCTACCGCGCCCTGCAGGACGTGTACGGCATGACGCAGGACGATGTGGCGCAGAGCGTGGGCAAGTCGCGCCCCGCCGTCGCCAACGCGACGCGGCTGCTGGCGCTGTCGGAGCAGGTCCTGAAGCTCGTCGAGGACGGGACGCTCTCGGCCGGCCACGCACGCGCGCTGCTGCCGCTCAGCGATGCGCAGGTGCAACTTGCCGCGGCGAAAACCGTCATCGAAAAGGGGCTCTCGGTGCGCCGCGCCGAGGCGCTGGCTGCGCAGCTTCTGAAGGAAACGCAGGAAAAACCGGCGAAAAAGTCCGCCGGCGTCGATTATCTCGGCGAATGCGCGCGCCATCTCGAGCAGGTGCTCGGGCGCAAGGTGCGCATGACGCAGGGGCGCAAGACCGGGCGCATCGAGCTGGAATACTACGACGCGGATGACCGCGAGGCGCTGCTGCAGGCGCTCGAGGGCATCGGCCGCAGAAACTGACACCAATTAGAATATTGAGGAGACAGAGACAACATGATTGACATTCGACTCATCCGTGAAAACCCCGAGCTCGTTCGGGAGAACATCCGCAAAAAGTTTCAGGACGCGAAGCTGCCGCTCGTCGACGAGGTGATCGAGCTTGACAAGGCCAACCGCGCCGCCATCAACGAGGCGTCGAACCTGCGCGCCGAGCGCAACACCCTGTCGAAGCAGATCGGCATGCTCATGGGACAGGCGAAAAAAGACCCGTCCAAGCTCGCCGAGGCCGAGGCCGTCAAGGCGCAGGTCACCGCGCAGGCCGCGCGGCTGGCCGAGCTGGAGCAGCAGGAGGCGGAGCTTGAGGCCAAGATCCACAAGATCATGCTCACCATCCCGCAGATCATCGATCCGAGCGTGCCGCTCGGCCCGGATGACAGCTGCAACGTTGAGGTGCAGCGCTTTGGCGAGGCGGTCGTGCCGGATTTCCCGATCCCGTACCACACGGAGATCATGGAGCGCTTTGACGGCATCGATCTCGACGCCGCGCGCCGCGTCTCCGGCAACGGATTTTACTATCTCATGGGCGATATCGCGCGGCTGCACGAGGCCGTGCTGACCTACGCGCGCGATTTCATGATCGACAAGGGCTTTACCTACTGCATCCCGCCGTTCATGATCCACGGCAACGTCGTCGAGGGCGTCATGAGCCAGACGGATATGGACGCCATGATGTACAAGATCGAGGGCGAGGATCTCTATCTGATCGGCACGAGCGAGCACTCCATGATCGGCCGCTACATCGATCAGCTCCTCACCGAGGATCAGCTCCCGCAGACGATGACGTCCTATTCACCCTGCTTCCGCAAGGAAAAAGGCGCGCACGGCATCGAGGAGCGCGGCGTGTACCGCATCCACCAGTTTGAAAAGCAGGAGATGATCGTCGTCTGCCGCCCGGAGGAGAGCATGGACTGGTACGAGAAGCTCTGGCGCTACTCCGTTGAGCTCTTCCGCAGCATGGACATTCCGGTGCGCCAGCTCGAGTGCTGCTCCGGCGACCTCGCCGACCTGAAGGTCAAGTCCTGCGACATCGAGGCGTGGAGCCCGCGCCAGCAGAAGTATTTTGAGGTCTGCTCCTGCTCGAATCTCGGCGACGCGCAGGCACGCCGCCTGCACATCCGCATCAAGGGCAAGGACGGCAAGAATTACCTCGCCCACACGCTCAATAACACCTGTGTTGCGCCCCCGCGTATGCTCATCGCGTTCCTTGAGAATAATCTCCAGCCCGACGGCAGCGTCGTCATCCCCGAGGTGCTGCGTCCCTACATGGGCGGCAAGGAAGTCCTTGTGCCGAAGCACTGAGCGGCCCAAAAGCTTGGGATCATAGAAAAATAAGGAGGCAGCATCATGAAAAAGCCCGGTTGGCTCGATGAATTCAAGACGTTCATCTCGCGCGGCAACGTCATTGACCTGGCAGTCGGCGTCGTTGTCGGCGGCGCATTCACGGCCATCGTCACCGCGCTCGTCAACGATATCATCAACCCGCTCATCTCGCTCATCATCGGCGGACTGGATTTCTCCGGCGTGACCGTCGGCGTGTTTCCGATCGGCGATCTGATCATGGCAATCATCAATTTCCTGTGCATTTCGTTCGTCGTGTTCTGGATGGTGAAGATCATCAACCGCTTCAACCGCAAAAAGGCGGACGAAGCCGAGCCTGAGCCGGAAGCCCCGGCCGAGCCCACGACTGAGGAGCTGCTGGCGGAGATTCTTGCCGAGCTCAAGCTCAGAAACAGCCGTGTCGCCGCAGCGAAAACGCTCGACGATGCGGAAAAGGAAGAATCTTCCGCCTCCGAGCGCTAAAAAAGTACTTGACACCTCGGGGCTTATATGTTATAGTATATAAGCCTTGAGGGGTCAATTGTATATCGCGGAGTGGAGCAGTTCGGTAGCTCGTCGGGCTCATAACCCGGAGGTCGCAGGTTCAAATCCTGTCTCCGCAACCAAATCTGTTACCGTTGTTGATACAATATCAGCAACGGTAATTTTTTATTTTCCACCGTCTGAGGAGTGGTTTTTGCGAAAAGCAGGGCTTTTCCCGAACATTTCCGGCCATCGGCGCGATGTGCGCCCGAATTTGCTGCGGCCATGATGAGAAAACCCTGGGCTTAGCAAAACGGCAATCGTTATAAGAGTAGAAACGATAAATGATTATTATCCATATAGAAACCCGCCGAAGGCTACGGTGCTGCGCTGCACTTTCGGCGGGGGTTCGGATAATGCCAAAAGACATATGCTTAGTAAGCGGCAATTATTAGTGGAAATAAACTTCCAAGTGTGCTATTATTCAAAAAACAGATAGCTATTTGTTGCTTTTACACGGAGGCACACATATGAATGAATTCGAAAAGGCAATTCTAAAGGTAATCGCAGAGCATCCTGGCGTCAAGGCGAAAGATATCGCACAGGCAATCGGACGCGACCGTAAAGATGTAAATTCCGTTCTCTATGGGTCGCTTAAAAGTCACTGTTACCAGGATGCATCATATCGATGGTATCTGAATGCGCAAGAAAATTCTGCAGAGTCTGTTGATTCGGCTGCGCCCCCTGACAAACGTTTGGCAGATATCTGCAAGTATTATTTAAACTGTCTCAGTCTTGAAGAAAGCAATGGTGTTTCCGCATTCCTGAGTTCGAAGTATTCTTTAGACTATTCAGAACTCTTCTCCATGACAATTAACAGTTCTGATGATAATATCGCCAACCTGATTCGCAAAGTTTCTGCGGAAAGGAATCTGGCTGCATATCTTGGTTATCCTGTTTTAATTGAAAAAATCCATTCATCCAAGCTGAATCAAGACTTTCTAAAGGTCGCTCCTGTATTTTTATTCCCGGTCGAAATATCGGGAGGTGCAGTTTCCGTTGCTTCCATCCCTCATGTGAATATGGAGGTCATCAAACAGTATTCTTCAAGAGATGTTAACACTCAAGTGTATGACTTGGTAGAATTGGAGAACGAGCTCGGGCTCAATAATCCAGATGCTGATATGGATCTGGATGAAATGGCAGCTCGCTTACAGTCGATTCGCGAGTGGCAATGGAGAGAGGATTTAGACCCGTCAAACCTCAGCAAATTGTTTCCTATTGGCGGAATTACAGAAGAGGGCGTTTACAATAAAGCAATTTTTATTGTGGCAGAAAGATCCCCATACACGATCGGTTTGGAGTCTGAACTATCGCAGTTGGCTCGCTTGGATGAGGCTTCTTACCGCCAGACCGCGCTTTATGATTGGATACATCGAGATGTTACAGCTCCTGATGAATTAACGCCCCAAGATGTCCCGCTGCTGGAAGTCTTGCCGATGAACTCAGAACAGGAACAAGCTATTCGTTATGCAGAAAGTAACAAACTGACAATCGTAACGGGCCCTCCGGGCACCGGAAAATCCCAGGTTGTTACCAATCTCCTTGTCAATGCAGCTTGGAGCGGAAAAAGTGTCTTATTCACGAGCAAAAATAACAAGGCAGTTGATGTGGTTGAGACAAGAGTGAATTCGCTCGGCCGCCGCCCCATAATGCTTCGCATTGGCGGAAACCAATATGCGTATCATTTGGCTGAACTAATATCCGATTTGCTTTCATTCACGGCTGACCGAAATGATCAGCAGGAATACAAGAGCTATCGTGCTCTATACAAGGATAAAGTGGCAGCATACCAAGCTCTGAAAAAGAAAAAAGAGAGCGTTGTTGCGCTGCGAAATCATGCCGATCACATGGAGCAAAAAGTCTGTGAACTGCGCGATGAGTGGGGGAAATGGTTTGGCGCGCTCTCCGGCGCAGCAGTGGACGATTGCGAATCGGCATTAAAACAATATCGTGTTGCTTACGATGCATGGAATAAAGCCCGGAATTCTTTCTTCGGGAAGTTGCTATGGTTCGCAATAGGAAAAGGAAAAACCGCGGAACTTGATCAAAGATTATCTCAGCTGAATGAGTGCTTCGAAACATATGAGCAGCCGATCGTTTCGCAAAACAGCGATATGTTGGATTCCAAGCATCATAAAAGGATTTGCGATTGCGGGCAGCGCCTTGTATATGCTTTGCAAACGATTAATGAATATCAAGAAGCTTTTCATGACTTACTGGCAGCACCGCAATTTGAGGATGTTGACCGCGAGCTTATCAAGATTAAAGCTGATTTAGCAGAAACAGCAGAAAAACTATGGAATAAATGGCTCATAACTCGTCCTTTGCAAATGGATGCGTCATGCCGTAGCGAAATGAATGAATATGTCTCAGCTATGCGCTTGATTGGAGATGTAGATCTTTCTGATTATCCAGACATAAAAAAGAAATTCCATCGTCTCCAGCAAAAGATGACAAGCTTTTTACCATGCTGGGCTGTAACTTCTTTGTCTGCAAAAGGAAGAGTTCCGTTCCAACCGGGGTTATTTGATTTGGTTGTCGTTGATGAAGCGAGTCAGTGCGATATAGCTTCTGTTTTGCCGATGCTATATCGCGCAAAACGCGCCGTCATTATCGGCGACCCTAAGCAGCTTAGTCACATTAGTACAATTTCCAAGGCACAAGACTTGAGCCTGCTTCAGAAATATTCCGTGGATTTGGGATGGGCATATTCTGCAAATTCGCTATATGCAATAGCAAGCAGCCTGTCTGATTCAAGTCAGATCATTCAACTTAGAGATCATCATAGAAGCTATGGAGATATTATTGAGTTTTCAAATGCAGAATTTTATGACGGCAAGCTGCGCGTAGCAACCAATTACGATAGGTTAAAGTGCCCCAAAAACATCGCCCCCGGCATTCGGTGGATTGATGTAGAGGGGAAAACAGTTCGCCCGCCTTCCGGCGGCGCGTACAATGATTTGGAAGCTGCTGCAATTGTCGAAGAAGTTGAGCGCTTGGTGATGAAAAACGGATACAAGGGAACGGTAGGCGTTGTCACACCGTTTAGAGCGCAAGCGGAAAGAATAAGAAAGGCTATAGAAAAGCATACAGAACTGAAAAATGCTTTGGCAATGAATGATTTCCTCGTTGATACTGTTCACAAATTTCAGGGGGATGAGCGAGATTTGATGTTCTTTTCTCCCGTGATCTCAAAAGGCACAAGCCAAGGTGCGTTGGGATTCTTGAATAACACCGGAAATCTTTTCAATGTCGCAATTACAAGAGCCAGAGCGGTTTTGATTGTCGTTGGTGATTCCGGCTACTGTTCAAAATGCGGCGTCCCCTATATGGAACATTTTGTGAATCATGTGAATCGTATCAAATCGCGGCAGGTACACGACCATGTTGCAGCTGCGCAATATCCGTCCGGGCGACAATATCCCAAAGTTGCAAATCCAGAGCAGGTTTCGGATTGGGAGCGCCTTTTCTATACAGCCTTGTTTGATCAGGGTATCCGGACAATTCCTCAATATCCCGTTGATAAGTATAAATTGGATCTCGCAATTGTAAATGGGAAGCGGATGCTGGATATTGAAATCGATGGCGAAATGTATCACAAAGATTGGAATGGCGAATTGAGTTACAGAGACCAACTGCGAAATCAGCGCTTGTTTGAACTGGGATGGGATGTGAAGCGATTCTGGGTGTATCAAATTCGTGACGACTTGCAAACCTGTATTGAGCAAATAAAGGATTGGTGTAATGACAGATGAGCGCTATCCGCCGTTCCCGATACCAGCTCAGGATTTCTGCATCGCTCTCACGGACTGCAACAACTGTGAAGATTTGCTCGACGCCGTGAAAGACGAGCTCGGATAAGCCGCGAGAGCGCCGCGCCCGGCGGCTTTGCCAGATCAGCACCCGGATCTGACATGATGTCAGATCCGGGTGTTATTTGTCCCCGGTCGTCTTTGCGCCGCCGGATGTGTACGCACCGCGCCGGGGTGAACCGCAAGTTCCATGACAATCCGGCGGCTGCGCGGTACAATCGGGTCAGAAAACAACCTGAAAGACAGAGGTGACGACCCGATGAATCTGAAAGAAGCATTCCGCTATCAGAACAAGCTCCAGTCCTTTCTGGACGAAGCGCAGAGCATCCTCGACCGTGACGCCAACATCACGAAGGTCGAAAACACCTACCTGCGCCGCAAGGTCATGGCCGAGGCGGAGGACGAGACCGTTGCCGCCGTGCCGGAAACGGAGTATTACGAGCAGATTACGGACATTGCCCGTTTCCTTTTGCACCTGCTCGATGAGAAGGAGATGCTCAGCGCCGCCATCCGCACGGCGAAGGATGCGCTGGACATCGACATGGACAGCGAGGTCAGCCTCAACGCCGCGCGCCAGAGCGTTGCCCGCACCTTCCGGCGCATGAACGACCTGCGCTGCAGCGAGCAGACGATCCCCAACGGCGGCAGCGGCTACCGCTTCAACGCCGACGGCAATCAGATCACCTACCGCTGCGACGTGCGGCGCGTGACCACGATCAACTACGACCGGAAGGTCATCCGTGCCGCCCTCACGAAGCTCGACCGGCGCGCGGACGAGACCTCGGCCCGGATCGACCTGTGTCTGGTCACGTCCGACGTGGCATACACGCCGCCCTTTGACGTGAACGCCAGCTTCGCCGAGGCGTTCGCGGTCTACACCGGAAAAGACGAGGCATAACGCCCCGGCGCAGACCGGCTGTTCCGGGTGCGGCAAGCCAAGAGCAAGCGGATGCCGGTTCAGGTGCAGATGAACGATAACGCTGCACAATTGCAAACGGAAACGACCCCGAGCGGCTCGCTCAGCGAGCCTTTCTATTGAATTGGAAAGACAGCGCCCGGCTTCTCGTCCGGCGCCAGACGCACAGGCGTCAGACCCGTTTTTCGCGCAGACACCCATGCCCGCTTCCGAACTGACATCTCCCTCGTGCGGCAGGCAAGCCGACCTCGACTTTGACGAGGAAAGAAAAACTATGTGTGATCTCCTTTCCCGCGCGCAGCGACCGGTCGTGACCTGTCACGCCGCCGGCCGTGCGCCCGGGGCAAATGGCGGAAGCTGCATCGGACGCTTGCCGCATCCGGAACAGCCGGTCAGAAAACAGTGTGAGCAGCAGGTCTCGGCCTGCTGCTCACACACGATATTGGGATCTCCGGCGACGGGGATCAGGATCTGCTCCAGCGGCACCTCAAACAGCGCGCCGAGCGCGTACAGATTGTCGACCGTCGGCAGGGTCTCGCCCTTCTGCCACTTGTAGATCGCCCGCGGCTCGGCAAAGCCGAAGTAGCTTTGCAGGTCGCGCACCGTCAGGCCGCGCGCCATGCGCAGGCGGCGGATGTTGTCCCCCGTGGCGGCAAGGTCGATCACGGGGTATGCTTTCAAGCCCATTCGGGTCGCCTCCTCAAAGAGTAATATTGTAAAATACCAGAGACGGCGCAAAAAAGCAAGCCCTGATTTTGAACCGGAGGAAAAAATGAGCCAACCGTTGTATTGGTCGATTGAGAAGTTTTCGCTGCGCTATGCCTGCTTTCTGTTTTTTTGATACCATCCCCTACCTTGCCGATCAGCTGTTTATCCGGCGACAGGTCAGGGTCTGGTTCGATCAGGAGTACGCGAAAAAGGACAGCCCGTACATTGCGGTCCTGTGCCATGTCCGGAAAAAAGATGTGCCGGAGTTTCTGGACGCCTTGGAGGATCTGAAAAAGAGCATGCTGCTCTGCGGGCATCCTGATTACGTGACAGAGATCCGATCCCTTATGGAGACCATATGCAGCAGCTGAAAGGAGCTGAGACAACATGAATCTCACGCCGATGGCAAAGCGCAGCAAGCGCGCGCAGCGTGCCGATTTTTCTGCCAGATCGGAAAGCACCTAAAAAAGCATAAAAACAGCCGTTTTCGAGTGAAAACGGCTGTTTTTGCTGCGTTTATGGTCAATCAGGCATATTTGCAAAACCGCGCGTGTGTGCAGATGGTTCGGGGCGGTTCGAATTTTTGCATTTTGAGGTTCCGTGTCCGACATTTTTCTACAAGAACGATTGACTTCGTTGGATGATTTCGGTATCATCGACTTAAAAGTGTCTCCTGCGCGAGTGCGGCCTGACCCGCTTTGTATGCGTGGAAGACCTATAGAGAGGAGCGAATGAACGATTATGCCCATTTCTTCTGTTATTAAATTTGAAGGCAGTCCGGATGACCTTGTATGGAAATCACCGATCGAGGACTTTAACACCACCTCGCACTTGATCGTAGATGAGACACACGTGGCGCTGTTGGTGGTCAACGGGGCTGCGGCGGACCTGTTCGGTCCGGGCGAAAGAACGCTTTCTCTGCCGAACATCCCGATCCTGCGCAGCATCGTCAATATTCCTACCGGCGGCGAGACGCCGTTCCCGTGCAAGGTGTTCTACGTCAACATGGTGCACCAGATGGACATCCTCTGGGGCACGCAGGGACCCATTACGCTCGAGGATCCGCTGTATGATATTTTCCTGCACGTGATGCTCCGCGGCAGCCTGTCGCTGAGCGTGGAGGACGCCAGAAAATTCTTGGTGAAGCTGGTCGGCTTCCGTGACCGCTACGATGCGCAGAGCCTCGTGGCAAAGTTCCGCGGCATCATCTCCTCCCGTGTTAAGGATTGTATTTCGCGGATCATGATCAACGGCAAGCTCAGCTACTTCATCATGAATGCAAACCTCCTTGAGGTGAGCAATGTCGTGAAGGAGCGGCTGGATGAGATCTTTGCCGATTACGGCATACGCATCGAATTTTTCAACATCGAGTCGATCGAAGTGCCCGAACAGGACTATGCAGCGGTGTCGGAGGCGAAAAACCGCCGCACGGGTCGAATCATCGAGGGCTATACCTGGCAGGAGGAGCGTCAGATGCTCATTGCCGAAAAGTTCGCTGCAAACGAGGGCTCCGTGGGTGCTGTCGGCGGTATGATGGGCGGAGCGATGGGCGGCATCATGATGGGCGGAACCATCAGCGAGATCGCCAGAGGTGCGCTGAGCCCGGAGCGTGTGCCGACGGAGGCGCCGCCGAAGGACGTTAGCGAAGTCACGCCGCCGAAGGGTGCAAACGCCGGCGGAAACGGTAACACCGGCTCGATCCGTGACATTCTCAACGGTCAGAACCGTGCCGCACCGGCCGATGCGCCGAGTGCCGGCGGTGTTGCCCCGTTTGAGGTGGCGCCGGCCGATGCCCCGAGCGCGAGCGGCGGAAGATTCTGCCCGGAATGCGGCAACGCAGTCGCACCCAACGCCAAGTTCTGCCCGGAATGCGGAACGAGACTCGGCAGAGTGTGCCCGGGCTGCGGCACGCCGATCGAGGGCTCGCCCAAATTCTGCGCTCAGTGCGGAACGAAGCTTTAATCGAAGGAAAGGATGTACCGATCGTGAATAACAAGAAAGCAAGCGGCCTGTCGCTGGCCATCGTCGGAATCATTTTTGCGCTCTACAATCTGTTTGTCTGGATCCTGATCAAGCCGCAGACCCCCGCCTTTTGGATCAGCTATGCGTTCATGCTGGTGGCGTTTGCCGCGCTGATCGTGTCGATGTATCTGGCGGCAAAAACATTGGATGTGGAGACGGTTTTCTTCGGCATCCCGCTGATGCAGTTTGCACTGTTTTATCTCATTGCCGAGCTGTTTGCCAGTGTGGTGTTCATGCTGTTCCAGAACCATCTGAGCTATAAGATCCCGCTGCTGGTGCAGGTGCTGCTGCTGGCGATCTTCGCCGTCTTTGCGATCATTTCTGTCGCCGGACGCGATGCGACCAAGGCCGTTAAGGACGACTACAAGCAAAAGACGAGCGATATCAAGAGCCTCGGCGTGGATGTGGAAATGCTCGCAAACGAGGCGGCTGATCCCGCGCTCAAGCGCAGCCTCAAGCGTCTTGCGGAGAATATCCGCTTCTCCGATCCGATGACCAACGAAGCGGTCGCGGATCTGGAGCAGCAGATCCGGCAGCAGGTCAATGCGCTTCGCATCTCCTGCGAGGACGGTGACACGGCCGCGGCTGCCGAGCTTTGCGCCAAGCTGGATCGCGCCATTGTAGAGCGCAACAAGAAGCTGCTGGTGCTGAAATAATCATTTTCGTTCGATAGGAGATCGAGGTCATGGCAGTATCCTATTCCTCCAAAAAGTGTGAGTCCTGCGGCGGTAGTCTGGAGTACATCCGCGCGGAAAAACTGTGGCGCTGCCGCTACTGCGGGACGGAGGTCGTCCGGGAAGAAACCTACGACGGACTCTTTACGATCAAGAACGTGGTTCGGCAGACGATCGTTGATGCGGCATACCGCCGGCTCGACGGCGCACGGGACAATATTACCGAGTGCCAGAAGATCGATGTGAATTATGTCGGCACGATCATCGCCCGCCTTTGCTACCGGCTGGTCTGCCTGATCACGCCGGGCGGCTGCCGCGAGGAAGAGGTCGGCGGTATGTACCAGCGCCTGAAGGATGACTACGGTGCGCTGTGCGCCCGCGATGCGGGCATCGGCGAGGACGAAGAGTCGCTCTATGCGTTCATTGGCGATGCGGATGGCGCGGCGGATGCGTTTGCGCTGCTGGTGCTCGTGTTCGACACGCTTGGTGACAGCCGGCGTGCGCAGTGGTGCTATCAGTTGCTGGAACTGCCCAAGGTGTATTCCAAAGCGTGCAACAAAGATCTGCTCACCTACTGCATGAAGCAAGGCGAGATGGATGCCGCGCGCACGATCGCCGCGAACCGCGGCAACATTGACGCCCACACAGCGATGCATACGGTTTTGACCAAGTGCCCGGATGGGGAGGCGAAGCGCGAGCTCATTGCGCTGCTGCAGCAGCAAGGGGCGTACACCGCACAGGATAAGGACGCGGTGCGCAGCTTTCTTCAGGGCAGCGACAGCTGCGCCACGAAGATCGCGCTGCTGCGCAGCGGAAGCGATGCGCACTTCCTGCCGGATATGGATGTGCTGATCGCCGCTGTGCTTGAGCCTGCCACGCCGGAGGAAACGGAGTGCGCGCTGGAATGCATCTGCGCAGAGCAGCTCTACGATGCGGACCTCTATACGCTTTTGGCCTACGGCATTTCCTGCGGCGCGGAAAAAGCGCTGCCCGTCGTGCGGCACATCAAGGCGTCGGGGCACTTTGTGTCGCTCAATGGCGGCATGATCCAGAAGGTGTTTTTGGATATGCGCAAGACAGCGGCGGAGCGCGCGGCGCTCTGGAAGGAGCTGTCGTCGTGCCGCATGGACAAGAAGGCGCTGGAAATCGCCGCGGCGGAGTATCTCTGCCGGGCGGCGGATGCCCCCTCTGATCGGCGTGAGCTGATGACGCTGCTGCTTGCGCAGGTGGAAGCGCTTCCGCCCTCGGTGGTCGAGCGCTATGTGCTGGAGTGCCGCTATGACGGGGAGCAAAAGCCGGAGATGATCCGCTGCCTCTTTTCGCTGCCGCGGATGCACGCGCCGCAGTTCGGCGGCGTACTGGGGCGGTATCTTGCTGTCTGGCCGGACGAGCCGGCGCTCGCCCGACGGGTCATGGATGCGCTTTTGAATGCAGGCCTGCCCCTCTCCCCCAACGAGATCTCCAGCTTTGTTTGCAGCAGGCGCATCTCTGCCGCGGAGACGGTGGAGGTGCTGCGCCGGCTGGAGCAAAACGGCAGCCGGCCGCGTGCGGATGTGCTCAGCACGTATCTGGAGCGCTGCGCTGCCGACTTTTCGCATGAGCTGTTCGTGTATCTGTTCGACCAAGGGGTCACGATCAGCGATCTGGCGCTGCAAAACTATCTCCTGGTCTGCCGCGACGAAGCTGCCGCAAAGGTGCGCAATGCCGTTGCGCTCGCGCAGAAGCAGGCGGCGCCGCTGGGCGCCTCGCTGTGTCAGATTGGGCACAACGGGCACAGCGTGCGCTGCAATCTGGCGCAGGCCTATCTGCTGCAGGCGCCGGACGCGTATGAGCTCGGCTGCGAAATGCTGACGGAAATGACACGTGCCGCCAAGCTGACGGGCGAGATGACCGTCGACGGAAGCGTTGTGCGTTTCAAGAAGTATATTAAGGAGTCCAGGGCGCAGCTCTCGGCGACGACCGTGCAGCTGTGTGAACACTTCAATCTGTTTTCCCTGTTTTAACGGCTGCGTGACACGGCGCCGGGGCGTGTGATCGCCGCAGTGTACCGCTTGCTGCTTTTTGGCTGAGAACATGGCTTTGGGAGGAAACTGCAATGGTTCGACTTGCGAAACTCAAATCCGGCGGCGTCGCCGGGCTTGTGGTCTGTGAGGTCACGGCCGTACCGTATTACGAATTGCTCCATAAGGATCTGGATCGTGCGTGCCACATCAATCAGGTGCTGTTCAGCCAGATCGTTACCGGGTTTTACCGCCGCGCGGCGCTGAATACCGCGTCGCTCGAGATCCTGTGGCAGAGCGTGCCGGTGGAAAACCAGACCTATGCCGCGCAGGTGCGCCAGTATATCCTCCTGCGCCGGATCGGCAGCGATGCGATGTCGCTCACCATGGCGCTCGAGCAGCAGGCGCAGGAGCTTGCAAACGAGCTGCGCGAAAAAAACTTCGAGATCGCATTCTTCTCGGACGAGGAGAGCTATGCCGGCTTTGCGGCGCAGCTTGCCGGCTGCCGCACGGACACCGTGCTTGGCATCGGCAAGAAGGAGCGCTACATCCAGAATGTGCTCATGCCCAACAGCTTGCTCTATTATAATGACGTGCTCGAGCCTTCCGTCGACCTCAACATCGCCGAACTGACCAATGCGCTCACGCGCTGTCCCAACAGCGCCATCTCTCTGCAGCTGATCCCCACCGCGTACGTGGATGAGGAGCTGGTCGGCATCGAGCAGGGGCGAACGTATATGAGCTATTACATCAGCAATATGCGCTTTCGCCAAGGCATTCAGGCCGATGCGAACACGCAGGCTGTCGCGGACAGCTATGAGTATCTGCTCGCATCGGAAAAAGAGCCGCTGTTCTATTTCCATTTCTTGGTGTATTCCGATGCCGGCAACGCAATGAGTCTCGCCAACAAGGTCATCGCCGTGACGGAGGAGGAGGGGCGTGTCAACGGCAGCGCACTGGAGATCGAGGATCTGTCCGCCTGCGGTCTGTCGCCGGCGGCGCAGCCGGAGATGCAGCCGTGGCTTCATAGTAACCTGCTGGTGTTCCAGCAGCGGAACGCGGCGTTCTGGGGGCGCGAGAGCGCACCGCGGCATTTTCTCCGTCTGCGCTATTTGGCCACGGCCAGAGAGCTCGCCGGTATCTTCAAACTCCCGGTGGATGACGGGCACACGATCGGGCTGGACAGCCGCAAGATCTCCGCGAACCGCGAAAAACTTAACCAGAGCATCATCAGCGAGAGCAATTTCAAGGTTGGGCGCATCATGAACGCCAGCCGCAGCGCCGCCGGACAAGAGGCGCACGCGGGCGTTCCGCTCAATGACTTTACGAAGCATGGTCTGATCGTCGGAATGCCGGGCTCCGGCAAGACGAATTTTTCTCTCGGCCTGCTGCTGCGATTCTGGAAGGATTTTCAGATCCCGTTTCTCGCAGTCGAACCGACCAAGAGCGAGTACCGCTCGCTGTTGGATGCCATTCCGGATCTGCAGGTGTTTACGCCCGGCAAAAATGACGTCTCGCCGTACATTGTCAATCCGTTCCTTCCGCCCCGCGGCGTCACGGTGGAGAGCTTTATCCCCAGCCTGCTGAGCGCGTTCAAGGCGGCGTTTTCCATGCCGAACCCGCTGCCGGATCTGTTCTTGTCCGCCATCAACGAGTGCTACAACGCCTACGGCTGGCAGCTGTCCAGCACGGTGGACGACTGCAATGCGCAGCCCTTCGGCTTGTATGAGTTCATCCGGATTTTCCGCCGCAAGATTCAGAACATGGACTATAAGGGCGAAGTCAAGTCGAACATGGAGAGCGCCGGCGTCGTGCGGCTGGTGAGCCTGATCGAGCAAAACCCAAATATTTACGATACCATCCACTCCATCCCGTTGGAGGATCTGCTGCGTAAGCCGACCGTTATCGAGCTCAACGCCATCAACAACAAAGAGCTCAAGGCGCTGATCATGGCGCTACTGCTGATCCAGATCTGTGTGTTTACGAAAAACAACGTCGACGGTGACGGCAAGCTCAAAAACATTCTTCTCATCGACGAAGCGCACGTCCTGCTTGCGGGCAGAAGCACACCGGAGGAGGGCTCTGCCGACAGTCAGGGCAGCACGGTCGAGGCGCTCGAGGACATGATCGCCGAGGTCCGCTCTTTTGGCACGGGCATCATCATTGCGGATCAGGCGCCGACTGCGGTCGGGCGCAACATTGTGGCGAACACCAACGTGAAGGTGATCTTCAAGCTGGTGGAAAAGGAAAACAAGGACGCCATCGCCACCGCGACCAATATGGAGGATGCGGAGTATGAGCGGCTCGGCCGGCTCGGTGTTGGCGAGGCTATGCTGCATTACGGCCGGGTCTATGCGCCGCTGCACATAAAGACCTACGATATCGGCGAGCTGACCACCATCCGCGCCGTGATCCACGATGAGGAGGTTCGTGCGCATACCCACTATTGGGACACCCATGGCGAGCTGCTCATCCCACATCGGGAGTGTGCCTGCAATGACGCGTGCGCCCACAGCTGCGACATGGTGCTGCGCTCGAACGCCGACTTTCTTGCCGCCCGGCTGATCAGCAAGTATCTGTACACACTGCCGAACAAAAAGGCGTTTGTGCAGTTTTTGGTCATGCTGGATCCGAAGATCCGCGCAGAGGCCGCGCATCTGCCCAATGTGCAGCTCTCGCAGCGGCTGGTCAATTGCGTTAAGATCAAATTCCTGCGTAAGGCGATGCTGGCCAAGAACTTCGGCATCCAGCAAGATGAGTATGAGATGATCCTCAAACACCCACGTTTCCTCCGCCACGAGGAGCAGCCGGCGAATAAAGGAGGCGCTTGATCTATGGACGAGAACTACGATTCCGATCTGGATACGTCCTTTGACGAACCGGATGATGTGAGCTGCGATTTTTCCGATTCAGGCGACGGAGGGCTGGACAGTGTCTCCGCGTGGATGGACGATGCACCCGTGATCGAGGACATTCCGTCGGAAACAGATGATCTTTCCGCCGAGACCGATGCCTTGGAGACCGAGGATATCTCTGCAATGATGGATGACGCGCCGTTTGAGGATATCGAGACGCTGGAGATGGATGACGCGCCGCTCGAAGACATCGAGACACTGGAAACGGATGACGCGCCGCTCGAAGACATCGAGACACTGGAAACGGATGACGCGCCGCTCGAGAATATCGAGACGCTGGAAACGGATGACGCGCCGCTCGAGGATATCGAGACGCTGGAAACGGATGACGCGCCGCTCGAGGATATCGAGACGCTGGA